>OHRR01000013.1_pt1 | contig 213414 bp, 138 predicted proteins | sample 1578501 | NCBI WGS metagenome assembly OHRR01 (sample SAMEA3879598, study PRJEB24766) | human gut metagenome | biome: human-associated habitat; feature: feces | place: USA | collected 1985/1987
TATAAATCCCGTTATGGAATTTATTCATAGAGTCATTGTATAGAATTGTGTCTAATTCTGAAATATTTATATCGCTGTATCCCATATGTGTGTATGATTGTATTATTACTCCTGCTTTATGATGTGATCTAATTGTTTAGGAGATATGTTAATACCTATTATTTTCCCTGATTTAACTAAAATATTATAAGGAATAAATCTTATAAAATATTCCTCTCTTATTTTCTTGTTTTCATTTGATGATATGATAAAATTTTCCCAGTTTCTTTTCAATTTTCCGACTTCTTTTTTCCACAATAAAATATCATCATCTATTGATATTGTAATGATTTGAATTTTAGAAAGTGACTCTTTAGAAATATTCTGTTCTATATTACTCATCCTTGTTAAGCAAGAAGAGCAATAAGATGCCCAAAATTCTACATAGGTATACTGTTGGTTTTTAATTACATTAAGAAAATTAACGGTGTCATTATTTAGATTTATTAAGTGCATATCAAGTAATTGTTGATCATAAAGTCTATTCATTTTTTTTTCAAGTTTAATATCATCTTCTTTTTTTTTCAATAACTCAACAATAAAAGGATCTAATTTTATACTCAATTTAAAAACAGAATCCTTAAAAGCATTAAATTGATTTTCCGGAAATGCCATAATTTCTCTTTTTATTACACTTTTTCCTATGCAATTATTTATATTTCTAATAATGTAATTTGAAAGATAGGTATATAAACTATCATTTAGCATTATGTATCTTTTATTTAAGTGCAATTTATTAGGATCGGAATCATCTAAAATTTCTTTGATTGATCCAAAATAGTAACTACAGCTATCGATATAAGATTTATATTCATTATTTAGTTTTGATCCTTCTATTTTTATATTACCAAGTGCCAAATATACATTTATATTGCCATTATCCAGTATTACCTCATTGTAAAGATCATCATTGTTATTTCTTTTAATGTGTAAAATTGAAATATCATTAGGATTTGATTTACCATAAAATTGGAATTGCGAATTTTTAATAACAGTTTGGAGTGTTTTATATTTTGTATCATGTTTGTAAATGTATAGATAAACGCTATCCTTGTCAAAAGTTGAATCCATAAAACCTTTTAATTCAAATTGAGACATCATTTTTGTCGGTATATAAAGCATAAAAAACACTATAAATACTTTGTATTTAGTGATAACATTTCTTTTAGGTTCTGATATATAAATATCAGAACCTTTCTTGATCAATCGTGATTTCATTTACGAATGATTAATTACTAAATTATCTGCACCCACAATCACCAGCACCATTAAGGCGTGTACATGCTAAAACTTTGCATGCTCCAGAAAAGCATTGGCCTGCACATGAACCAGAGCCTGCTAGAATCATTTCCATCTCTTCTTGGCTCATTACTTCAGAACTCTTAATCAGTGAAATTTTTTTTAGAATTTTTGTTTTCATAAGACTTTTAATTAGTTTGTTGAACAATAAAATACATTAATATATAAAATTATAAATGATATTTTAGATCTTCAATTTTGAAATATTTAGGTAATCGATATCCGTTAATTATTACAGTTGGAGTTCCTTGCGGCTTTGCTTCTTTTATCCATTTTTTGTGCTTTTCAATTTCTTTTGAAATTTCTGGTGAGTACAAATCAAATTTGTATGATTTACTATAATTGTATAGCTCCATCTCATCAATAAGCCATTCTTCATATTTCTTCTCTGAATTACTATTATTAAGAAAAAAATGAGCTTCTCCACCTTTAAACCAATCGTTATATATTTTGGCACAAAAATCAATATCAAAATACATATAAACATAAATCAAGAAACGATTACTTATTTCTAGGCTTTCATTGAATGACGTAAATATATATTGAATTAATATATTATTCATTAAGTCTTTCAAATTATCATTAACAGCCTGATGGATTTTCGCACAAGGATGACAATGTGGATTTGAAAAAATAGTAATTATATTTGTACTTTTTATATTTCCAAAGGTCAATTTGGAAAAAACAGAAGATGTATCTTGATAATACGTTTGATTTGATAATAATATATTAAATACTTCACTAGAAGCTTTTATACTATTAAGTTCTTGGATTAACGGAGTGACTTTTCTACTCTCATTTAATACTTTAATAAATATATGGGTTGATAATACTGCTACTATATATACTAATATTGTAAATAACAAATTCTCAAAATTTATTCTTCTAAATGAGTTGAAGTTGTTAAAAGACAAATTAATAATAAACAAGATCCACATTTGTATTTGTACATTCACACATAAGACACACCATTTATGTGCTCTGTATTTTTGGTACCATATACTCCATATTGTATATGGTAGACAAAAAAGATTATAAATGCTTATATATTGTACTAAATCTTTTGAATATAGAATGATTATTATATTTGAAAGAAAATAACCAAAACCAATCTCACTCCAGCTAACATTCAATATTTTAGCTGATTTTGATTCCAGTATATCGTTACAGTTGCCTTCTTTTATTATTGTGCAGATTTTATTTACATATGCACTATTTATTTTCAGTTGCTTACTTAACAAAAGAACACTTAATATAATTCCCGTTGAATTGCTAAGCAACAATAACGTATTATTTGTATTAATAGTAAATCTTTCACTTGTTAAAAAGCAAGCCATTAGGAACAGCGATATAAACAAGATGCTTAATAACGAATGTTGAATAACATTCGTTTTATAATGTTTATAATAACTTGGCTCTATAGATTTCTCGTCAATATCACATATCAAAGTGACTCCAGTCCATAAATTCCAAAACTTTGATAGTGGAATCTTTAGATTTTCACCATTTGATATGTAAGAGATTTTATCTTCTTTTACTTCGTCTACAACTACAAATTCATCACCAACATAAGCAATAAAAGGTGTTTCTATATTATTTAAATCATCTTCTCTTTTCCAGACAGTAATTCCTATATTATCAATATTATATAAATTTAACATCTGAGAAATTCCTAATAAATTGTTTTTATTAGGATGCTCATTGTATATTTTATTTGCAAATGCATTTGTGTGCTTAACCTTTGCTGATTTAAGATAGGAAACAAATACATTAGAACCTCTATTAAACATAGTTTATATTATTATTAATCAAATATGTATTCTTAATTATCTAATAAACTATCATGTGGAAATATATAGTTAATATTTGTAATAGCTATTAATTCTCAAACTTACCAACTAGACATCCTAATTTGTGAGTCAAAATAACTTGGTATGTATTTGAGTCTACCTCACTTAATGGTATACTGAACACTTCGCCTATATTTCCGGATATTGTATTCTCATATATTATAATACCTGCCTCATCCGTAACATAGATAGTCAAATCATCCAATGCATCTACTAATTTCACACTTAATACATTTTTCTCTATAGATAATGTTGGGGGTAACGCCGTGATAGAGCGATAATCTTCATCATCCCACTCTCCATGTATAGGGATGTCATCTCCATACGCTAATGAAATGGAGAGGAAGAATCCAAAAAGGATACACAAGGTCAACAAATGTGCTTTCATGTTTCTAATTTTTATTTTGATATCAAAGAAATGATAAAAACATGAGAGTAAAAAGAACAAAAAATGAACAAACATTTTTTAACTCAATATCTTTGTTCATGTTTTGTTCATTTTTTCACAAAAAGAACTATAAATCAGCGATATATTTATCAAAATCCTTGGTTGATCCACGACTCCCTGTCAGTTTCTCATACAATCGTCTACGATATATAGACGCATTTTCAAGATCTAGCAATATACCAATCATTGTCGGTTTTACCTTGATCTTGGTCAAATAGCAAATCTTTTTTTCGGACGCATTTAGCCAATTTGACTTTTCCAATGCGATTGCAAAGCCGGGATTATTTCCATCCACAGAGGCGAAAAGGGTATTCCAGTCTTCTTCTGTCGGTTTCCAATCGGCAGGGGAGTGAAAGTTGTGATACAATTGTGTAGCTTGAAATTGTTTTAAAAGGTCCTCTCTGTTCTTCTTCCACTCGCTTAAGGCAAGACATTTATTATTTAGCGTTTCTACCTCTTGTTCCAGACGTTTTTTGATGCGAGATAGGTTCTCTAGCCGTTCCTTCGTTTGCGCAAGCTCCTGGTTGTCTTTATTGGTACAGGTATCTTGTAGCAAACTATCTCTAAGGGTTGACAATTCTTGGATGGTTTGTTTATTCTTACGGATTTGGGATTCGTTCTCTTCTAATTGTTTTACCAATATTTTTTTCTTTTGCGTGTAATGGATGAAATAGAGAATTATACCGCATAAAACGACCAAGAAACCTATTATGAATATAGTGTATCGGTATTTCATGTCGGAGGCGTAAAGTCGCATATTACATAATTCCCGTTCAATTTCGGTATAATCATAGAGGGCTTGGTTCTTTCGTATCAATTTGGTTCGTTGTTCCTTTTCTATGGAATCACGCAACGACTCATATTGCTTAGATAATAACGCCGCTTGCTCCCACTGTTTTTGTGCCAAAGCGATCTCTTTTAAGTGAAAAAATCCTCCGGCACGTGTGGTCGGTGATTGGGTGGAATCTGCGCAGGCTTGTAAATAGAAATGGGCAGAATCGATTTGACCGCTTTCTTTATAAAGCTGCCCCAGCACTAAATATACGGGATATTTGGCTTGTGGTTTTGCTACATTCTGTAAGGATCTTTGTAATAATTCGTACGCTTCCTCAATTCGCTTATCTCTCATATAAAGAGATGCCAATTCCGTATAAACGGAAGGAAGAATCTTCTCTCCCATTAAAGCGATCGCTTTTTGATTGCTGATGATCGCACTGTCTCGATATCCCAGCATCGAGAACGTTCTCCCTAAATCTCGCAATGCGAATACTTGGCCCATGGAATCTCTTAGGGTACGGAAATCCTCTACCGCCTTTTTCTGGAAGGGCAATGCCTTATCGTAAACCTCCTGGTATGTATAAAGCATACCTATATGATTGTTAATTCTGCCGAGTAAGGCATGATCCGTAATTTGCTCCTCATCCCTCAATGCCTTTAGGTAATATTCCTGCGCTTTCAAGGGCAGGTTCAAATCCTGGTTGACCCGCCCCCGGTAATACCAGGCTTTGGCTTTCCGCTTCGAGTCATCCGTATTCTCGTAATAGTCCGTGGCGATAGTGATCAAGGAATCTGAAGCATGTTTCGCACGGGTTTTGTCTTCTGCTTCTGTTAGCAGCAAATAATAATGTGCCTTATCTTTTCGGGATAGGTTTTCTTTGTTCTCTATTTGTTCAAGGAGCATTAACGCGCTATCCGGATGTTGGGGCATAAGGTTCTCTACTTTCCAGAAGTCTATGATTGGGTGGCCTATTCCATCGCAAGAGATCAATATAATATGTATTAGTGCTAACAGGGTAACAATGTTTTTTTTCATTCGCATATTATTTGTTGCCGATAAAGATAATACAAAAAGGCGAGGGTGGCAAGCCTTTTTCCGAAGATATACATCAATGCCACTTGAAGTATATCTTCTCTGGACATAGGATATATACTTCATCGGCAAAGTAAGTATGACCTCAAAAAAACACGTACGTGTTTTCAAAAAAAGACGTACATGTTTTCGGAAAAACACGTACGTCTTTTTTTAAAGGCTTTATAGAGTCTGATTCTACCTAGTACTTGAAGCTTCCTCCCCCCAAGAATTCACGGAGCAAGGAAGTTCCCGGCAACTCTTCCGTAGGGATATAATTAAAGTAGCGAAGGAAACGAAGCAAACGATATGCCTCGGCATTCGCTTTATTGCTCTCGGGTACTTGCGCTAGGATCGGTTCCGCATATTTCCGCAAAGCGGCCAACTCATACAACATAGCGCTATTAAACATAGCGTCCGCATTCTCCTGATACGGAAAGATCCATTTATCCTCACCCCGGCGCACGCTCGGCCAACGGTTGATCGTATCTTCCGCCGAATATCCCCTAAAGCGATAATCCCGGATAATACGGCGCAGCAGGCGATTGTCCGTCGTCGGTATCCAATTATGGTTATCCAAAGAGATAGAGGTCAAGACCGAGACATATACCCGATATTTATATTTATCATCGATAAACTCCGTCAGTTCCGGATTCAAAGCATGAATACCTTCTATTACCAAAATCGAGTTCTCACGAAGTTTTAACTTCTTTCCCTTGAAAATCCTTCGGCCAGACTCAAAGTTGAAACTAGGCAGCTCGATCTCTTCCCCAGATAACAACTTCTTCAAATCCTTATTAAAATAAGGTAAATCCAGCGCATACAAAGATTCAAAATCATACTCGCCATGCTCATCTTTCGGTGTATCTTCCCGATTCAAGAAATAATCATCCAAGGAAATTCCTACCGGATGAAGCAGGTTAGTCGTCAATTGTACTTGCAAACGCTTGCAAAACGTAGTCTTTCCCGAAGAAGAAGGGCCGGAGATCAAGACGATACGGATGCCCTCTTTATATCCATCGGCGATCTTTTCGGCGATCTTGGCAACCTGTTTTTCCTGCATCGCCTCAGAGACAAGGATTATATCCTGAGAGCGGCCTTTCTCTATCGCTAAATTCAAATCCCCCACATTATCTAAGCCGACAGTCCGCTGCAATGTAAGGTGTTCCTTATAAGCCTCGAACATCTTATCCTGCTTGATGACAGGCTGCAATTCCATCGGATCGGTCTGCTTCGGGATACGGAGCAAAACGCCATCCATATACGGTTCCAAGTCAAACAATTGGATATAGCCGGTCGAAGGGGTTAAACAGCCATAAAAGAAGTTGATATAACCTTCCAACTCATAATAAGAGGTATAAGGCAATCCCGCCGTCTCTATTAAGCGAGCCTTATCATTCATACCCCGCTCCCTGAACAATACGGCGGCATCCACCGTACGGACACTCTTATGGAGGAAAGGAAGATCCGCGTCAATCAACTCCCACATACGTTTCTTGATCTTCTCGATCGTCTCCAGATCGATGTTCTTGCCGTTATGGATCACGCAATAGTAACCTTTCGACACCGGATGTTCCAGATTTAAGGTCGCCGTCGGCCAAATATCATACACCGCCTTGGAAAATATATGGCAAAGCGAGCGGACATAGGTTCTCAATCCGGATAATTGAGTATAGTCGATAAATTCGATATCCTTCGGTTGCCAGCAACGGAAGTTCAAGCTTTCCGTCTTATTATTCACTTGCGCGTTCATCGGCCTGTACCGAAGCGGAGCGCCAACCGCCGTATAAATGTCCAACAACGAAGAACCAATGGGTACATCCTTGTAGGTATTATTATTTTTGCAGTAAATTGTTATTGTCTCAGACATACTATCTCAGTTATTATTTGTAAATTCGCCCCCTAAAGTTAGGAATATTAATCGGATATACAATCCACTTAAACGTAATTTAAATGGACTATTCTTTTTTTGATTTTCTCCGGCTGATCGGCTCCTTGGCGCTGTTCTTGTACGGAATGAAGATCATGAGTGAAGGGTTACAAAAATTTGCGGGTGACAGTTTACGGCGAATACTAACCGCGATGACCACGAACAGAGTAACCGGTATGCTCACCGGGGTGTTAATAACGGCTCTTATCCAATCATCATCGGCTACGACGGTTATGGTCGTGAGTTTCGTGAATGCCGGACTCTTGACATTGACCCAATCCATCGGAGTCATTATGGGTGCCAACATCGGAACCACGGTAACGGCATGGCTTATCTCCGCCCTCGGTTTCAAGGTCGATATCGCCGCATTCGCCCTTCCCCTTTTAGCTTTCGCTCTCCCACTCTTCTTCTCAGGAAAAAGCTCTCGTAAATCAATTGGTGAATTTGTTTTTGGTTTCGCGTTCCTGTTCATGGGCCTTCAAAGTTTAAAGGCAAACGCCCCGGACCTCGGAGCGAATCCGGAAATGCTGGCTTTCGTGCAGAATTATACGGATATGGGATTTTTCTCCATCATCTTGTTCTTATTTATCGGAGCGATCTTAACCATGATCGTACAAGCCTCCGCCGCCACGATGGCTATTACATTGATTATGTGCGCCAACGGCTGGATCGATTATCATTTGGGAGTCGCTTTGGTATTAGGCGAGAATATCGGAACCACGATTACGGCCAACTTAGCCGCATTAACCGGAAACACACAAGCACGACGAGCCGCATTAGCGCACCTTGTTTTCAACGTTTTCGGTGTCATGTGGGTTTTGGTGCTCTTCTACCCTTTCACGAATGCCGTCTCATGGTTTGTTACCCATGTAATGAAGGTCAGTGATCCGGCTGTGGCGGTATCCTTTAAACTGGCAGCGTTCCACACTGCATTCAATATCAGTAATACTTTCATTATGATCTGGTTCGTAAGCTTGATCGAAAAGACCGTATGTACGCTTATCAAGCCCAAGGTGGAAGACGAGGAATACCGCCTTCGCTATATCACGGGAGGTATGTTATCCACCGCTGAGCTTTCCATCCTACAAGCTCATAAAGAAATCTCATTATTCGCCGAGCGTACGGCTAGGATGTTTAATATGGTGAAAGAATTATTCTACGAGAAGAATGAGGAGACCTTCCTCAAGACTTATAGCCGCGTCGAGAAATACGAGAATATCAGCGACCGCATGGAGATCGAGATCGCGAATTACTTGACTGAAGTATCGGAAGGCCGTTTGAGTTCTGAAAGTAAGGAAGAAATCCGTATCATGCTACGTGCCGTCTCGGAAATCGAGAGTATAGCGGATTCTTGTAATAACCTTGCCCGAAGTATCAAACGCAGAAACGAGTTCAAATCCGAATTCACGGAGGAGCAAAACAAGCACTTGGATCATATGTTCGAGCTGGTATCCGGGGCGTTAAATCGCATGAACCTAATTTTGCATAAACCGGAACTCGTACATGATGACATCAATCCTTCTTATAACATAGAGAACGAGATCAACAACTATCGTAACCAGTTGAAGAGCCGGAATATCGAAGATATCAACAATAAGCTGTACCAATATCAAGATGGCGTTTATTACATGGACATGGTTAGTGAAAGTGAAAAGCTGGGCGATTATGTATTAAATGTTGTTCAAGCGGTTATCGAGAAGAAAATATAGCGTATATTTGTCCTTAACAATATCAACAGCCCTTTTCCGTTATTGAGAGAAGGGCTGTTTTTAATATATATCCACTATGAATTATAAATATTATACGATCGTTATCCTTGGCCTTTTAGCATTCTCCGCTTGCGAGAAAGATGATATTGACATTCCGGCAACCGACAATGAAGTGAATCAATGGATCGAGCAAACAATGCGAGAGAATTATCTTTGGTATTCCGAGTTACCGGATAAAAGTTCCTTGGACATTAGTCTTGATCCGGAGGCCTTCTTCAAGGGCCTGTTATCCGATAAAGACGGGAAAGATCTTCCTGAAGGCCATCATTACTTTTCCCAATTAGAGAAAGCGACCGTAACAAAGAGCATTTACGACGCGAACAACTCATATGGATTCGATTTCGCGACTTCCAACCTTAAAGACGGAGGCAGTACCTATAAAATAGCCATTGTCCTTTATGTATTAAAGGATTCACCCGCCGAAGAAGCCGGATTGAAACGGGGAGACTGGATACTTGGCGTAAACGGCTCCTTGGGTTCTATCCAAGACTATGATGTATTGAGAAGCGGAGGCAGCGTATCCCTCCAACTAGGAAAAGAAATAGGAAACACCAAGGGATTCGTCTCCACCCGAAGAGTTACCTTGAACGCATCCCGAACGGTAGAAGACACCCCATTCCTAAAAGATTCCGTATACACATATGGCAATAAGCGAATCGGCTATTTGATGTACAACCATTTCGCCTCCGGACCGGATGAATACGATTATAGCGACACTAGTTATAATCTTTATTTGCAACAACTCTTCGAAAAATTCAAAAGCCGCAACGTCAATGAGTTCGTACTTGATTTACGCTATAATGGGGGTGGGCTTGTCAATTGCGCCCAATTACTGGCTTCGCTATTAGTCCGTGAAAACGTTTTAGGAGAACGTTTATGTATCATGGAGTATAACGATAAAAACTCCAATAAAAATGAGACCTTGCCTTTGCTCAAAACGACCGAGGTCATGGCGGGAAACTTAAACCTACAACGGCTATTTGTTTTGACAGGTTCAACTACGGCTTCTGCCTCCGAACTTATCATTAACTCGCTACGATCTTATCTAGACGTTCGGGTTATCGGTAAGCAGACTTTTGGCAAGACCGTCGGTATGACGATCTACAATGAATCTAAAAAATATGGCTGGATACTTTCTCCCGTCACTTTCCATATTTATAATAAGGATCGGGAAGCTGATTATGAAGACGGATTTCATCCCGATGTAGCTATCGATGAATTCAAGAGTGATCTAGCTGAATTCGGAGATTTGAAGGATCCTTTATTAGGACAAGCTATTTACGAGATAACCGGCCAGTCACCACTCTTACGATCCGCTACCCCGAGGGGCAACCGGGAAATCCAATATAATCCCCCGTTGTCCTATAAGGATAACTTATTACTGATTCCAAAAGACTAAAAACAAGATATATGGAAAGCGCATTTCTTAAAATCATAAACGCAAAAGTATTAACTCCTTCGGGCCTCCTACCAAACGGGCAAATCATCATCTCGGATGGGAAAATAGTGGAGATCACCGGGCAAAACCGGGAGATTCCTCATGCGGAGATCATCGACGCAAAAGGATATTATGTGGCTCCCGGCTGTATCGACACGCATGTACACGGCGGCAACGGACATGATTTCACGGAAGCTACCCCGAAAGCGTTCTATGCGATCACAAGAGCACATGCTTTACAGGGAACAACGGCTTTATATCCTACATTGGCAGCTGCCCCTATCGATACCTTCCGGGAAGCGATCAAGACCTGCGAGCACATCATGAACCACCCGGAACAGGGAGCCCGCATCATGGGATTACATCTCGAAGGCAACTATTTGAATATGGCTATGAAAGGCGGACAAGACCCTAATTATATTTACCCGCCCGATCCCCAAGAATATAAGGAATTACTAAACAGTACCCAATGTGTTAAACGCTGGAGCGCCGCCCCCGAGCTTGACGGGGCTTTGGAATTCGGTAAATATGCGTCAGCTCATGGTGTGTTGGTTTCACTAGCCCACACCACAGCCGATTATCTCCAAGTGAAAAAAGCATACGAAGCCGGATTCACCCATGCTACCCACTTCTACAATGCCATGACTTCCGTCCATAAAGACCGTGAGTATAAACATGAAGGAACAGTAGAAGGTATTTATCTCATGAAAGATATGACCGTTGAAGTTGTAGCCGATGGTATCCACGTACCGCCGGCAATCTTAAAGTTGGTATATCAAATCAAAGGGGTAGAACGTACGTCCTTAATCACGGACGCAATGGCCGCCGCCGCTTGCGATAACGGTACGGAACATTTTCCGGACTCCCGGGTAATTATCGAGGAAGGCGTATGTAAATTAGCCGATCGCTCAGCTATCGCGGGAAGTATAGCTACCGGAATCCGTTTGATCCGTACCCTAGTCGAGAAAGCGGAAATTCCATTGCACGACGCTGTTCGTATGGCTTCCGAAAGCCCAGCCCGCCTAATGGGTCTTTTAGACCGTAAAGGAACATTGGAGAAAGGAAAGGATGCCGATATCATCATTTTCAACAACGATATAGAGATTCAAGAGACCTTCATCGAAGGTAAACGGCTCTCCAAAGAATAAGAAATCCAATAAACAATGACTTCTCCTATCTTGTTTTTAGATAAATAAGGGCATGAATGTATATGGAAAACGTAAAAGAACATTACTGGAGATACTCATTGATCACCATTATATTAGGACTAGGGGTAATTCTATTTTTTAAGATTACCCCGTTTCTTGGAGGTATACTTGGAGCATTCACCATCTATATATTGCTGCGTGGACAGATGTTCCATCTGACAGAAAAGCTAAATATGAGACCGGCTTTTGCAGCTTTACTGTTACTGGGGGAAACAATCTTATGTTTCTTAATCCCAATCACATTGGCGATCTGGTTGGTAATCAACAAAACTCAAAATATTAATTTAGACCCGACTGTACTGCTAAATACAGGCCAACATATAGCGGATCTAGTTCAGGAAAAGACCGGGTTTGATGTACTGGATAGAGGAAACTTATTAAAAGTGGCCTCTATACTCCCACAAATCGGACAGTTTTTAGTGGGTAGCATAAGCAGTTTCGCCGTAAATGTCATCGTCTTGATTTTCATTCTGTACTTCATGCTGATAGGCGGAAGAAAAATGGAAAACTATCTATACACCTTATTCCCCTTCAGTGATCAAAACAAGGATGAGGTACTCAACGAGATCAATATGATCGTAAAATCAAACGCCATAGGTATCCCTCTTTTGGCGGTTATACAAGGTATCGTAGCGGTGATCGGTTACTTTATCTTTCAGACTCCCGATCCGCTGTTATTTGGGTTTCTCACTTGTATCGCTACAATCATTCCCATTGTAGGGACCGCATTGGTCTGGGTTCCGTTGGCGGCTTATATGGCTTTAAACGGAGATTGGGTACATGCCTTGGGATTGGCTATTTATGCCTTGCTTGTCATTACGAACGTCGATAATCTGATTCGTTTTATCCTACAAAAGAAGTTGGCGGATATACATCCGTTAATCACCGTCTTCGGAGTCGTAATCGGGTTGTCCTTATTCGGATTTATGGGGATCATCTTCGGGCCGTTGTTATTATCCTTATTCCTTCTTTGTATAGATATCTTCAAGAAGAGCTATTTGGATAAATAAAGAGTATCTACAGGACAGGGTATCTTAAAAAGTCATACCTTTACACTACATTTTGAGTAAAACAAATTAATATGTCACGTAGAACAGTAAACAATTGGAAGCCTATCAAGGGGCAACCTCTCACCGAATTAGACAAGAAAATCCTATATATCCAAAATAAAGGACATTTAGTACCCACCCGCAAGCTTATCAAGACTCCAGAGCAGATTGAGGGCATCCGCAGAAGTAGCGTGATCAATACAGGGGTGCTGGATTTAATCCAGAAGGAGATTAAAGAAGGTATGTCTACAGCTGTTATCGATAAATTGGTGTATGATTATACGGTAGGGCATGGAGCGATTCCAGCCCCCTTAAACTATGAGGGGTTCCCTAAAAGTGTATGTACCTCTATCAACGAGGTCGTTTGTCACGGTATTCCCAGTGAGAAGGAGATCCTAAGAGACGGTGATATTATTAATGTGGATGTCTCAACGATTTTAGATGGTTATTATTCGGATGCGTCCCGCATGTTCATGATCGGGAACGTATCTCCGGAAAAGCAGAAATTGGTACAGGTCGCCAAGGAATGTCTGGAGATCGGTATGAAAGCGGCGAAGCCGTTCGGATTCGTCGGTGATATAGGCAACGCTATTCAAAAGCATGCGGAGAAAAACGGATTCTCTGTCGTACGGGATTTATGCGGACATGGCGTCGGTCTGGAATTCCATGAGGAACCGGAAGTTTGTCATTTCGGACGAAAAGGAACTGGGATGCTTTTAGTTCCGGGTATGGTCTTTACGATCGAGCCTATGATTAACATGGGTACTTGGAAAGTATTTATCGACGAGGAAGACGGTTGGACGGTCATCACCGAGGATGAACTACCCTCCGCCCAATGGGAACATACCTTCTTGATGACAGAGACAGGATTGGAAATTCTTACCTATTAATATCTAATGCAATTAACGCTTCCGGGCCTTTTCCCGGGCTACCTTTTCCTTTTCCCGCAAGGCTTCCTTGCGGGCTTTTTCCTTCTCTTTCAATTTTTGCTTGTATAAGCGTTCCTTCTCCTTGCGCTCTTTTTCCTTCTGTTTCAAGCGTTGCTTATAAGCACGTTCTTTTTCCTTACGAAGGTCCTCACGAGCTTTCAGTTTCGCCTTACGGTCGGCTTCCGCTTGTTTCAGCTTGGCTTTGCGGTCAGCTTCCAGCTGTTTCTCTCGATCAGCCTTCGCTTTCAACAGGGCACGTTCTTCCTCCGCTTGCTTCTTGAGAAGTTCTTCCTGTTCTTTCGCTTTCTGCTCACGTAATTCCTTATCCGCCTTTTGCTGGGCCTCGAAAGCCTTACGAGCCTCTTCCTTGCGGGCTTCTTCTTCGGCAGCTTCCCGTTTACGGATCTCTTGGATTTCTTTCAAGGTCATGCCTTGATCCTCAACCGCCGGCTGAACAACAGGAACCGTATCCTTACGAAGGGTATCGACAGGCTGGATTTCCGGTTTGTCAAACGCAGGGACCTCAATCGTATCCGGGACGACTGGTATAGCGGGCTGTCGAACAGGTTCTTGAACAGGCCGTTGTTCCTCCTCCGGCTCTGTAACAGGTTGTTTTTCTGGTTCAACTTCTGGTTTCAATTCATCTGCCTTTTCCGGCACTTCGGCTTCTTCCTCCGTGATCATTTCATCTTCAGTCGCCTCCTCCTCCTTAGCGGCTTCCATACGGGCTTTCCAACGACCTGCCAGATCCGGTAATTCCTCACCGAAGCTCTCATCGAAGAAGGTGATATATTCATCCAAGGTCTTGCCACGCATCAAGGTCTCATAATTATCATCAGAGATCGGTAACACGGCAACCGCTTTATTCAAGGCCGTAGCATAACCATCCTTACCGTATATCATCTTATAATATTGGATAATCTCATCAAAACTAATAAATCCTTTAATCGCCAGCATACTGATCGGGCCGGCCTGCTCCAAAGCCAAATCAAACTCTTTCACCATGAAGTTCGCAAAGTTATAAGCGGCGACAGCGAATAGCAACTGATTCTGATCTACGCTACCCGTAGGATATACCAAAAGCATCTGATAAGGCATATTCCGTTCCGGATTAAATACACGGGCCGAATCCTCGGCAGATAACATACCATCCTCGCCCAAACCGAATCGTAAGTTCCAACTCATACCTTTCACACCGCCCTGCACCAAGGCACGTCCCCGAAGAACACCTTTCAACATCTCCCCGGCCAGTTCCGTGACATCTGCGTTCGGATACTTCTCGACCAGCGCTTTCAAGGCATTCTTAAAGCCTTCCGCATCCCCGGCCTGCACATATGATAACGCATCCAAGAACATGAATTTAGGCATCAATGTAGCCAATGGATATTTCTCGCTTACGTACCGGAAACTCTTACGTACATACGCTGTATCGCTCTCCAGATAACGGTCGTAAGTAGCTTGATAGATCGAGTCTTGTACCACATCCATCATGCGGATATTATACTCGTAATTCGGATCAGCCACAGCTACCGCATAATCGCTTTCCGGGAAGGCGTTCATTAGTTTATTCTTATACTCGGTAGCCAACACTGTATTTCCAGTTTTCAGGGCCATCAAATATACTTGATAATAGCTCTCCAAACGGTGCTCATTATCCGGGAAACGGCGTTCCAAATTCTCGAATGCCTCGACAGATAAGGGGATATCCTCCAACTTATCCTTATAGATCATCGCCATATTGTAAAGACCGTCTATAATAATAATGTTAGAAGCGTCTATATCCTCTTGCGTGAAAGGTAGCTGCTGTAGGTAATACTCACGGGTATGCGGATCATCGGCGGCAACAGCCGACAGGTCACCGCCTATCGAATCGGTCGGCAACGGCTCACCGTCCGGCCCTACCATTTGGGTGGAATCTCCCTCGGCCAGCATCTCCTCATCCAGATTCTCATTAAAGGTAGAGAGTTCCTTCTTACGGCGGCGCCAGTGATCTTCCAACGGACGACGTCCCCATTTACGCTGGAACTGTGTCTTTCCTTGCGCTACGGTCTGAGGATTATAGAAATAGAAAGACGCTCCACCGGACGCATTCGGCAAGACAACAGCATTGGTTTCCGTACCGGGACGGTCGATTCCGGTGCCTTTCGCTTCCTGCTCGGCCAGATAAGCCTCCTTCTCAGCCAAGGCTTTCGCCTCTTCCTCCTCTTTCTTTACCTCCTCAATCTTCTTATCGATAATCGCTAACCGCTCCGCTTCCGGCAATTTAGCCAAGGCTTGCAAACTGTCTTGAAGATGGACCGCTTCTACATGCACAACCAATTCATCCAGAATCGCCGACAATTTAGAAACCCGTTCATAATCCCTGTATTCCTTTTGAATTCCGGCTAAGGCTCCGCTAAAGCAAGGTTGCGCTTTCACGTAATCCCGCATCGTAAAATAGATATCTCCCAGCTTTATCTGGCAGATCGCCTTATCCATTCCATTCAATGTACTCTTATCGATACCGAGTTGATAGTTCTTTATGGCATTCACCGTATCTTCCCGGCTGAGGTATACATTTCCTAAAGCATAGTATACTTGATCCAGATAATCCTTATTCTTCTGGCTTTTCGCCATTTTCTCGAGCATCTTCACCACTTTCAAATAATTCGTACCCGAGAATACTTCTGTCTGACGGATAAGTGAGGCAAATTCCAACTCATACGGAGGATTCGAACGGGCTACCTCACCAAAGGTCTTATAAGCCAAGCCATCTAATTCTTGATCCGCATAGATTTGTCCCAAAAGATACTTCATCCGGGTACGTTGCTTCCGGTTTTTCTCCGCCTTGATAGCGGTCTTCAGATAAGGGATGGCATCCTCGAACTGCCCGTTCTTGATCAAATAATCGGCATACACCGCCGCATATTGCTTCAAGACGGAAGCAGGAATACCGTTCTTGTTCATCTTATCCAAGATATCCTCGGATTCATAGAACCAACCCATCTCGGAATAACAACGGGCTTGCCACAAACGGGCCTCGGCCACGACCTCCTCGTCCTTCGCGTAATGACGGGCTATATAGGAAAAGGTAGCGGAGGCTTGCAGGAAATCGGCATTGTAGAATTGCGCCTGTCCCATGATCAGCCAACTATTCTTTAAGAAAGGGTTATACTCCTCTTGTTCTTGGATAGCACGTAGTTTGGGATTATTCCGCCAGCCCGGTTTCTTGGCCGGTTTCGCTTTTATGGAGTGTAATTTAATAGCTTTATTACTTTTCTCGATCGTCCGGTCGAAAGGGCCGCCCGGCTCGGCTTTGTCTTTAGGCTGGGCGCTAATCGGATACATATAGATCCTGTCGGAATAGTTCTCTTTATATCCGTCCTGTTGGCTTTTCAGTGCCTCGTCAAACGCTTGTTTTCCATTGAAATAAATATTATAACGGGTCGTAAAGGCATGATAAAAACGGCTCGCTTTCGTGTTCTTCTTCGTGCTGCACGACCAAAGCAAGAGTACCGTTAATAACGCCACTATGTAATAAAACCCTTTTTTCATTCTTTAATTAACGCCGTAACAACGGTTTTATTGCTTTCAAGGCCAAAAAGAGGACCACCAAAAACAAGATGATAAACGCACCGGAAGGCACGTTCAGGAAATAAGAAAGAACCAGTCCGGACACGCAACCCAGAAAGCCGATCGCGATACTTCCCCATATGATCTTCTTGAAGTCGGAAGTAAACAGGTTTACCGTTATTTGAGGCAAGGTCAGCAAACTCATCAATAGCATAATCCCTACCAAACGGATCGAAAGAACAATTGTCATGGCGATAAAGCACATCATCGTATACTCGATCCATTTTACCGGCAGGCCTTGCGTGACAGCGAAGTCACGATCGAACGCCACGTAAACAATCTCACGGAGGAAAAGGGAGAATATGAGTATCAACAATACCACCAACCCTAAAATCCATAAGATATCGGCCGTAGAGATCGTTAATATATTACCAAATAGATAGGCGGATAGATTCGGGGCGTACCCCGGGGTAAGGAAGATGAAGATCACTCCCAAAGCCATACCCAGCGACCATACGCCCGCTATAGCGGAATCCTCCCTTACGTTTTGCGTCTTGCTCGCCCACTCCACGCCAAAAGCGGAGAGGATGGAGAACAGCATCGCCATCAAGATCGGGTTTGTTCCCAGATAAAAACCCAAGCCCAAACCTCCGAACGAAGCATGCGTGATCCCTCCGCTGATAAATACCAACCGGCGGGATACGATGTAAGTCCCGACAATCCCACAAGCGATGGCGGTTAGCAAGCTCCCGATCAAGGCGTTCTGAAAAAAGGCATATTGCAATAAATCCATATGATTCGTTTCCTAAATTAATGAGTACGGCGTTCGCCAATGATCAGGAATGCCTCATCCTTCAAGGCATCCGGCAAATTGATCCCTCGCAATTGCAGGCTACGGAGCCAACCGGCCACCTCCACTTCCCGGAGGGTATAAAGCACTTCACTAAACTCCTCAACGGCTTCCTCATCGTAAGCGTCCGCTTCCACTCCTTGGAACCGATCCAGTTCCTCATCGTTATAATATTCGATTTTCTTGCTGACGGCGGCTAATAAACTATCCCGCTCGCAAGTCTCATGTTGTCCGCAGCAAACCTCCGGAATCTCCTGTGCCTCGGGGATCTCCGAGATCTCCCCCCGTTCCAGCATCTTCTGAAGTTTCTTATTCCGGAAATACCCGGCGATAGCGGCTACGACACCCAGACCTATAAGACTTATGACAATGTACCACATAATTCAATTGAAAGTTGAGAATTGAAAACTGAAAATTAAAGGGCTGATTCCCTAATAGAGAAACCAGCGGCCTTAAGATCTTCCCAATAATGGGGATAACTCTTGCTGACCACTTGCGGGTGGGCGATCTCTATCCCCTCGGGACGTACCAAAGCGGCGGGAGCGAATGACAAAGCCATCCGATGATCCTCGTAAGTGGCGATTACCGGATGCGACTCCGGTTCCCTGCGTTCACCGTTCCACTCCAAGATGCTATCATTGCGATCCGTCAACACATAACCTAATTTACGAAGCTCTGTCTTCAATGCCTCGATCCGATCCGTCTCCTTGATCTTCAATGATTGAAGTCCCGTAAAGCGGAAAGGGATATTTAATAACACGCAAGTCACCACAAAGGTTTGAGCCAAATCCGGTTCATTCACGAAGTTATAAACCAACTTCTCACAGATATTTCCAGTATGCTTTAACATGACTCCACGTTTCGTATAAGTAGTGCCCACTCCCAATTGAGCGAATAACTTCGCTCCGGCGGCATCTCCCTGCAAGCTATTCTTGAATAAACCTAACAATTCGATCTCAGCATTTTTCGATAACGCCATGATCTCATACCAATAAGAAGCGGCACTCCAATCGGATTCCACCGTAAAACGAATCGGCTTATACTCTTGGGGGAGCACCTTGATCGTATTCTCCGTCCAAGAGGCTCTCACTCCATATTGCTCCATCAATTGCAAGGTGATATGGATATAGGGCCTAGAGATAATGGCGCCCTCCAAATGCAACGTAACCCCATTTTCTGTTAACGGGGCGATCATCAAGATAGCGGATATATATTGAGAGCTGACATTTCCCGGTAGCGAGATCTCTCCGCCTTGCAAGGCGCTTCCGAAAATACGCAAAGGAGGATAACCCTCCTTCTCCATGTACTCGATCCGGGCGCCTAAAGCGTTCAGCGCATCCACCAACACCTTGATCGGACGGTTCTTCATGCGTTCGGTTCCCGTAATCGTCCATTCGCCCACCACCTTCGAGAGGAAAGCAGTAAGGAAACGCATCGTCGTACCCGCCGCACCCACATTAAAATCCCGATCGTTCGAGTTCAATGCCTTTACCATCAAATTTGTATCATCGCAATCGGATAAGTTCTCCACATCGTATGCGCTATAACTTAGCGCATTCAAGATCAATGCCCTGTTACTGATACTTTTAGAAGCGGGAAGCTTTACGGTAGTCCGGATAGCGGAACCCGGAGCATCTATCTGATAATTCATCGCTTTCGTATATTCAAGATTCAAGAGGCAAAAGTACGAAAATTAGCGTACATATGGAGTATAACAGCGGGAAACTTTCTTTATGCTTCTTTTCGAATGCGAATCGTGACAAGGCATTCGTTTGAATCGCCCCAACCAGTAGACGTAAGGGGCAATAAAACGCCCTTTTAAGTGAGAGTATTCCCGTTTTTAGGCACGAAAGGCGACAAAAGCCTACACGTATAGTCGCGTTGGGCGACACCAATACTGCCGTTAGGCATTATAAACAGTCACGAATAGGGTTGTCAGTAGTCGTGAATAGGCATCGTAACCCGGTTAGAACCCAGTCGTAACCCTATCGGATAGCCCGAAGAAGTCAATGGATATGAATTAGGATGAATTATTTTCGCTAGAATGAAAGGCGGTTTTTCGGTATTGTATTATCAATGAACGAATTATTGTTTTATCCTTGCGTATTTGGCAATGAGTCGTACATAGTCCCGGAAAAATCGGTTCTCCGGGACTTTAGTTTACAAAATGTCAGAATGTCAAATCGCCAAACGGTCTTATCACAAGGCCTTCATCTTCAAGAAATGCTTCCAGAAAAAGAGGATCTGGTAATCAATAGAATTATTCCAGTATTGTGAATCATGATTACCCGGACGAGTGATAAAGTCGTGGTCGATGCCTTGTTTTAATAACGCCTCGTGGTAGTTCTTATTCACCTCCAAAAAGAAATCGCTGTCACCGCAATCGAAGATCAAAGCGATCTGGTCTTTCCTCAAGGTTGGAACCAAATTGATAACCGTGTACTTCTCCCAGTTTTCCGGATATTTCGCCTTCTCACCTATTTGCACGCTCATCTCCCAGTTTTTCGGGAAAGGGCGGATATCCACGCCACCGCTGGTACTTCCCGCCGCGGAGAAAACATCGCTATGACGAAGGCCATTCCACATAGCGCCATGTCCACCCATGCTCAAGCCGGTAATAGCACGTCCCTTACGATCGGCCACGGTCTTATAATGGGAATCCACGTATTTCACCAACTCATTCGAGATGAAAGTCTCATACCGTACATCAGCGTTCAAAGGGCTATCCCAATACCACGTATTCTTACCATCCGGGCATACGAAAAAGATACCCTTCTCATCAGCGATCTTAGGTAGATCCGGCTTGATACCGACCCATGTACGAGCGTTACCGCCATAGCCATGTAACAAATAAATCACCGGACACGCTTTCGTCGCGGCCACATCCGGACTTACCACGACTACCTCTATACTTTTATCCATCGAAGGACTTTTCACTTGCAAAGTATCTACCTTCGCCGCCTGTAAACCGAGCGGAAGCAAACAAACCAACGCTACCGCTACCTTTTTCATCCAATTCATATCAGTGAATATTAATGATTAATTCCCCGTAGCCTTGTTTTCAAGGAACTACGGGGACAAATATACAGATTTTACAGCCAAAAACTTATTTACTTAACGAGAAAGGACGATCCTCTTTCGCGGTTCCTCTCGTCTTCTCCGGTTGATTGCCCATTTGAAGCTCCAGCACGCCCCCATTCACGATATCGCTGTAATGGATATAATTACGTGTATGTCTCTTCCCGTTCAAGGTAGCGTTTTGGATATATACGTTATCCTTACTATTCCCTTTCGCCTCGATCACGAACTTCTTGCCATCCTCCATCGTAATCGTAGCTTTCCGGAATTTCGGGCTACCCAATACATACTCATCCGTCCCCGGGCAAACACTGTAGATTCCCAACGCGCTCAATACGTACCAAGAAGACATACCGCCTTGATCCTCATCACCCGGATAACCATTTTCCGAGCTATTATATAACCGATCCATCACCTGACGAATCCAATATTGCGTCTTCCAAGGCTGGCCTGCGTAACTATACAAGTAAATCATATGCTGGATCGGTTGATTACCTTGGGCGTACTGTCCCATCTTCGCCAATTCCATCTCCAGCATCTCATGAATTTTCGTTCCGTATGTTCCATATTTCACGATACCGGGTAAAGCGAAAACAGAGTCGATCTTCGCCACGAAACGCTCATCACCTCCTGTCAAATCGATCAACCCTTGGACATCATGGAAAACCGACCAATTGTAATGCCAAGCATTCCCCTCGCAATAAGGACCGCCCCATTCGAAAGCATCGAAATCCGCCCAACTACCATCCAATTTACGACCTCTCATAAAACCGACAGATGGATCGTACACATTCTTGTAATTATAAATCTGGCGGGCAAAGACCTCCTCATAAAACTTATTCCCAGTCATTTTCGCCAACTGATACGCACAAAAGTCATCATAGCAATATTCCAACGTCTGTGCCGTAGATCCCATGGATTCCGGATAAGGTATATATCCCAACTGATAATAATCCTTCCAACGAACCCGTCCGTTGGCACCGCCCCAAGGTCCCTTATTCATCGCCTCATGCGCATACGCTTTCAAGGCTTTCTCCGGATCGAAAGTGCGGATACCCTTCACCCAAGCATCCGTCAATAAAGAGATCGAGTGATTCCCTACCATCCCGCCGGTCTCACTCGGGAACGACCAAGAAGGTAACCATCCACATTGCTCCTGAGCGTCTAGCAAGGCTTGCATATATTGCCCCTGCATCGTAGGGTGCAAGATATTGGTCAGCGGGAACTGGGAACGGAAAGTGTCCCAAAAACCATTATCGGTAAACATATATCCATCATGAATCTTCTCATCGTACGGACTATAGTAGTAAGGAGAACCATCCTCTTTCTCCTCATAAAACTTATGGGAAAACAAATTGGCACGGAACATGCAGGAGTAGAAGGTTTTCATATCCTCCTCGGTTCCACCTTCCACCAACACACGATTCAATAGCTGGTTCCATACATCAGCAGCCGCTTGCTTCGTCACTTCTACCGATGAGTGCTTACCTAGCTCACGAGTCATCGTAACCTCCGCTTGCTCCGGACTGATATAAGAGGTAGAGACCTTGGCCTGTACCTTAGAGCCTTTCGCAAATTGTACATAGGCACCGATACCTTCCCCTTCCCGGCTCAAATTATTCTTCTGGATCGTATTCTTACGATTCTCCCATGTACCATAGCTAACGAAAGGTTTATCAAATTGAATGATAAAATAATTCTTATGTGTCTTCGGAGAGAAAGCCCCATTGTGTACATAGCCGGTGATCCGGTGGTTCGCTACATCGATTTGTACCTGACTGGTTTTCGTATAGCCATCCAGTACGAGAAAAGCGTCTCCCTTCGCGGGAAAGGAAAAACGGAAATGAGCGGAACGGGTAGTTGGCGAGAACTCCGTGGTAATACCATTCTCCAACGTAACCTTATAATAATGAGGCTTGGCAATTTCTTTATCATGAGAGAACGGAGTCGCCCGTTTGGACTCATCAACAACCAATTCCGATACAGGCATCAAAGAAAATACCCCGTAATCTCCCACCCAAGGGCTACATTGATGCGTCGGTTGGAAACCCCGGATCGTAGTGGCCGAGTATTGGTATTTCCAACCATCACCATTCTTCCCGGTCTGTGGAGACCAGCTATTCATGGGATAGGGAACCGCCGTAGTCGGGTAGGTATTTCCCCAACTCAATTCGTAAGTCGAGTTTGTTCCTTGCAAAGTATTTACGTATTGTACCAAGTCTTTCTCCGCAAAAACAGGGAAAGAGAGGGTTAAACAGAGGGCTAAAGCCGCCCCCTGTTTATAAAAAGTATTGAGTTTCATGTTATTTTATTTACTGATTAATTATTCACGCCCCAATTTGTATTCGGCTCGGGGCCCATCTCCAATTCTAGTACGCCACCTTTCATGATATCCCTATAATCAAGATAGCATCTCGTATAATCCGTCCCGTTTAATTTAGCGGATTGGATATAGGTGTTTTCCGGGGTATTTCGGTTGGCTCGTATGATAAATGTATTCCCTTCGCCAACCTGAATCTCAGTCTTCTCAAAAACCGGGCTGGATATCTCATAGCGAGTATCTCCCGGACAAACCGGATACAAACCACATGCCGCCAATACATACCAAGCGGACATCTGACCGACATCCTCGTTTCCAACCAAGCCTTCTACCTTATTCTTATACGCCTTATCGCAAATGAAACGAGACCATTTCTGGGTTTTCCACGGCTGTCCCAAATGATTATACAAGAAAGGCACATGATGAACCGGCTCGTTCGCATGATTGTAATAAGCGTTCCACAGGAAATCTGTTGGTGTCTTGTCGAACATCGTATCCAGATCGGCGATCACCCGTTCCGTTCCTCCCATCAGTTCCACCATACCCGGAATATCATGAGGCACAAACCACCCCTGTTGCAGCTCATTGCATTCCATACAGCCGTACCATTCCTTCAGCTTACCCTCTTCCGGCCAAGCCTCAAACCGGCCATTCGCTTCTCTCGGGCGGAAGCTATGTTTCTCCGCATCATATAAATTCCGGTAAGACTGAGCCAACTTCGCATAATAAACCGCATCCTCCTGTTTTCCTAATGATTTCGCCAACTGAGACATACACCATTCCGTATACGCATACTCCAAGGTTTTGGAGATACTCTGCGGATTCGGGGTATAGCCCAACTCCGCATTCCCGAACATTCTCGAGGTTTTATCCGCATACCGATAAGCCTTTTCCATATCCAAGCTACAAATACCTTTCGCATAGGCATCCGCCAAGACCGATATAGCCGGATTTCCTAACATACAACCGCTATAGGCGTTCAACAACTCCCAGCGCTCATAGTACTCACGGCCACTCTCCTCTGCCATCGTTGTCAATGACTTCAACAAATCGTTCACCAATACCGGATTAATAATCGTTTGCAAAGGCATCTGACTACGGAACACGTCCCAACCGCTAAAGATCGTACGTTTCGTGAACGTATCCGACTTATGCGCTTTTCCGTCCGCGCCCATATATTGACCATCCACATCCGTGTAAATCCTCGGATCGATCATTGTATGATACAAGGAGGTATAGAAGATCACCTTCTGCTCATCCGTTCCACCGCTGACATCCATCTTAGCCAAAGCCGTATCCCATAACGAGCGGGCACGAGAACGTACCGCATCAAAATCCCAATCCTTGATCTCCGCTTTCAAGTTCTTTTCCGCACCCTCCAAGCTTACAAAGGAAATACCAGCCTTGAAAAGAACCTCCTCATTCGCCTCAGTCTCAAACTCCGTAAAGAACCCGAGGTGCTCGCCCTCATATGCCTTTGGTCTCTCCGAAATCTTTGCGTTCGCTGTCAATATCTGGAAAGCCGGACTCTCCACGAATTCCCGATGCCGATCCTGCCCTGCCGGGATATCCACGCTCCATACACCATAATCTTTCAACGGTTTGGAAAACTGCGCATAAAAATACACGGTGTATCGGGAAGAACCTTCACCATTCCCCCAGCCTCCACCTTCCGGCGTACATTCCATTCGTCCGGCGATCGTATGGTCATCTATCACTTGAACCGCCTGATACGTAGAAGTACCTCCTACACGACGGGCTAAGTCCAACTGGATGCGGGACTGCTTATTCTCGGGGAAAACGAATCTCAGCATACCGCTATGAGGAGCCGCTGTCGCCTCCGCTTGTATCTGGTAATCGCTCAGCAATACCTTATAATATCCAGCCTTGGCCTCCTCGGAAGATTTATCATACCGGGAACGATACCCGGCTACGCCCCCCTCTTTTCCTGAGTTCGTGCGCAGATCGCCCACGGTAGGCATTACCAATAAATTACCCAGATCACCATACCAGCCGATACCACTCATCTGCGTAAAAGCGAATCCCTCGATCGTCTCATGCTCGTAGCTATATCCGGAACCATTGTCGCCCCCCGTAATCGTATTCGGACTTACCTGTACCATACCGAAAGGGGTAGTCGCACCGGGGAAGGTCTTCCCCAAGCCATGGTAAGCACCGGCCGCCTCCGTATTCGTACTCGCCCCGATAAAGGGATTTACATAATCAGAGAAATGAACCTCCTCGATAGTCCGGGTCGGACCGGAACAGGCAGTTCCCACCAACGCAAGCGATAACGCCGTGGTCGTTATCCATCTTAAATTTCTTACTAGTCGTATCATTTTTTTATAAGTTCTATTCTACGTACCTTCGGTTGGGCGATCTGATACATACGATCCACCAACATATCGATTTGTTGGCTCCAAGCCTCCCGGATCTCCGGATACATCATCTTGGAGTAGTTATCCAGATGGCCGGCCAAGAAGATATTCGTATGAAGGTTCGCCCTTAACGTATCCATAGCGGCGATATTATCCTGAAATAACATGCCCTTCCGCTTCAAGATATAAAATTCCGTCCACGCATATTCCCGGAAACGTTTCTCGATATTCCAACGTTCCTCATTCAAATGCATGACCCGAACGGCCTGCTGATATTGCGGTGTGTTCGTTAACGCCGCTAAGTTAATACCTTTTGCCAAATCCTCGGCCGAAAACGTAGAAATTGAATCCCCGTCTATCTCCAACCTATACGCACCTTTCAATCCATCCACCCGCAATACCTCTTGATTAAGATCCTCCATAATCGGAGCGTATAAGGTCGCCTCATATTGCGTATGTTTTTTCTCCCAGCCCCGAGAGATCGTATCCATCGGATAAGGTAAAGACTTCGCTAAATAGGTAAAAGAGACCGTACCCTTGTCTGATACTTTCAATTCATTCACGAAACAATTCTCGTTCGCCAGCACCACACGTCGGGAAGCATCGATATCAACTTTAGCGACCGGTTTACCCGCCAATCCCTGAGACTTCAAGAAGAAATAGGCCATCAACATATTACCGTGGTTATCCGGATGAATCCGATCTCCTTGCATTAAGGTAAACCGCGGATCTTTCGCTTGCTGTACCCTGTTCACCTCCAATACCGGGTTGTGGAAATCCACGAACGCCCAGTCATTCTTCACGGCCGCCTCTCTTTGCAGACGGATGATTTTCTGGATCGTAGCGTTCTTTCCAAGAAAAGGCTTATTTTTCTCATTTTGCCAAGTCTCGTCGTACGGCGTGCCACCGATCATGATCACCCTTGTATCTTTGTGAGATTTCATGATCTTCTGCATCGCCTGAAAGGTCGTATCTACCCGATACATTTGCCGCTCCACGAAAGCCGTAGGATTATCGCCGTTATATTCGAAATAACCACTATCGTTCATACCGAAAGTAGCCGTAACCACCGTCGGATTTTTACCATATACATCCTCCTCGATCCGTTCCAACATATCCCAAGAACTGTCACCACCGGTACCGGCGCTATACATCCGCATCCGCATATCCGGGAAATGAGTGATATAGTACAACCATATATAAGAATGATAATGTCCGCCCTCTGTTATGCTATTGCCTAAAAAAACAACCCGGTCACCCCTTTGAAAAGGGGAAGGAGTTTTCTGCGCATTGCCACACACAAACACAGAAAGCATACACGCCAAACTAAAAAGCCATCGATTAGTTCTCATCTTATTTACTTTTGGACACTTAGAAGTTCAATTGTTTATCCGATACGGCCACAGCCACGAATGAATCGGCACAGCCATAATACAGATACCATTTATTCCGGTAATAGACCAGACCTTCCACGAATACGGTACCCGCAGGGTATTGACCGCTTTTTTCAAAATCATCCGTCGGTTGCAAGAAAGGCTTATCCAAACGACCGATCAATTTTGTCGGGTTATTTACATCGAACAATGCTTGTCCGGCACAATAAGAGTTCGCAGGATAAGCGGTATCCCCTTTTTCTCCCGGTTCGTTTTTACCGTTATACAACAGAACGATGCCATCCTTTGTCAAGATAGCGGGAGGTCCACATTCGGTCAACTGGCTATCAAAATAGCCGGAACGGGGAGAGAACAATTTAAGCAACTCACCATTCTCGTCCAACAGTGGGTCCCAATCTGTTAAATTATCGGAGGTAGCCGCATATACATTCTTCTCCCCCCAGTACATGAAATACTTGCCATTCACTTTCGCAATGACCTGCTTATCTCCCTTTAAAGTCGTGACTAACGATGCGGATTTGGTCGCCTCATCCTTGAATTTGCCATTATAGGCTTTCTCAAAAGCCGGACCGAACTTCGTCCAGTGTTTCAAATCCTTTGAGGTCGCCACCGCCAGACGAGGCACCTTGCGGTTCCATTGCGTATATAGCAAGACATACGTACCATCCTCGGTCATAGCAATACGAGGATCTTCCGTACCTCCGGGACATTCGTTCTCTACTTGATTATCTTTAGCCGGATAAAAAGCAGGCTTCGTATCCCTCTCGAAATGGATACCGTCAGTAGAGGTCGCATATCCCAAACGGGAAGTCCGGGAACCGATTCCCTGAGCGGAGTTATCTTCCGCACGGTACATCACCACAATCTTCCCATCGTAAATCGTAGCCGCCGGATTAAATGTGTCACTCTCCTCCCATGCTACAGAATCTTCCCGCATCGGGCAATAAAACTTAGTTGGTAACGGCTTAATTACCGGATTCACTCCTGTCGGACGCTCAAACCCGTCCAAGCACCAAGCTGTTTCCGATACAGCTTCCGCCGTCTGGTCTTTCTTTTGAGAGCCGCAAGCTACGGTAACCAATCCCAATAAGCCGAAAGTAGAGACTAATAATGTTTCTTTAATCATGTTATTCGTAGTATTAAGTTATATTTATTTTCCATATGAAGGGGGAGCTATCCGAGTTCCCCACGTCTTATCCGGCTTCCCGGATAATTTATATTCCAAGGTCGCCCCCCGATATAAATCCGACCAATCGATCCAAGTGCCCTCCATCTTCTTTCCATCAAGACTTAAGGAATGGATATACTCTTTTTTCTCATCCCCCCCCTTGATAATCACGTCTCCCTCGGGCAAATGTAAAACAATCTTACGGAATACCGGACTATTCACAGAGAAACCTCCCACTCCGGGAATCTCTGGAAACAAACCGATACTGGCAAAGACATACCATGCTCCCATCGATCCTAAATCGTCGTTGCCCGGCAAACCGTTCACACGGCTACTATATTGTTCGTTCAGTATACGCCGGATCACTTGTTGCGCCTTATAAGGAGCCCCCGCCCAATTATAAATCCAAGGGATTTGGAAACTAGGCTCGTTACCGGAGGCGAACCATTCATCTCCATAACTAGCGTCCAAACGTCGGAACATCTCATCCAAACGCTTCTCCGCCGCTTCCTTTCCTCCTATACTATCGATCAACCCTTGCAAATCATAAGGTACCATCCAGAAATAATTCTTATATGTCGATTCCCGCCAATCCGCATCATAACGTTTCCACGAACCATCCTCGTTTCGGGACTGCAACCAACCGGTCTCCTTATTAAAAAGATTCTTCCAGTTCATCGCCCGTTGCGTATACCAATTACAAACCGGCTCATCATTGCAGGCTTGCAAGGCGAAACGGCCAATCGCAAAATCAGAAGATGTATATTCCAGTAAGATCGAAGCGTCGTAATACCCTTTCTCCAAATACTGTTCCAAGCCCGGTCGAGTCAAAACACCTTGGGAATTAGCCCCCGGCACTTCTGCTCCATAACGCATAGTCCGCAGTAAAGTTCGAGGATCATAGTTGCGAGCTCCAAACGCATACGCATTGGCTACAAGAATCGGAGTCGGGTCCCCCTGCATAACACCTGTCTCTATATTCGCCAGTACCCAACGAGGGAAGCCACCACCGGATTGCTCGGCAAATAAGTAATGAGACATAACGATATCCGAGGTCTCCTCGGGAGCTAGCATAGCGATCAAAGCAGTCTGCGTACGATACGTATCCCAATTACTGAAAGAGGTATAGAATTTTCGGGCTGTCTTATGCACTTGGCTATCCGCCCCCATATATTCCCCATTCACGTCGCTACAAACATTCGGATGGATTAATGAACGATATAGATGCGTATAGAATTGCATCTGGCGATCCTCGTTATCTCCCTCTACCTCTATCTTCCCGAGGTATTCATTCCATTTATCTTGCGTCGCCTGACGGACCGCAGAGAAGTCCCAAGCGGGATTCTCAACCCTCAAATTCTCTCGGGCATTCTCCACCGAGACATAAGAAACACCGATCTTATACTGCACCGCCTGATTCCCCTCTTTCAACGGAAAAGTAAAATACACCCCCGAGTGACTGCCTTCCGCAAACGTATGATTCGCATGTAGTCGCTCCTCCTTCCATGTACCAAAACTCTCCGCATCCGCATCGAACTCAGCCACAAAGTAAACTTTATAGGGAGTTGGGATTCCACAGAAAGCACCACCCTCCGCATATCCCTCGCAACTATGAGGACCCGTAATCTTAATAGCGGCTACTTGGATAGAGGTAGCGGCTACTCCTCCTCCGATAATCACGGTACCCTGCTTTTCCTTGGAAGAAAACGTATAACGAGCCATACCCGTACGTTCCGTAACGGTTAATTCCGCACGTATAGAATGATCTACGGTGGCTGCGTAATAACCGGCCGTTCCGATCTCCTTGCCGACCGGAGTCTGCATATTCAAGATACTATCCGGAGAAACCCGTAAAGCTCCGGCAATCGGAAGCGTAGGGAAATTTCCCATATGATCGCATCCCGCACCACTCAATTGATTGATAACAAAGCCTAGTTGTTTCGTGAAATAAGTCGGGGTAAACTGTACCATACCGAAGGGATAGGTAGCCCCCGGATACAAATATCCGGAAGCCCACCCATTACCTTGAGTCCCTATCAGGGTATTGGTCTTAGAAACGAGATTTGACGCATTTACCAAACCTCCACACAACAAGAAAACATAGCTAACCACACATATTCGCCTTAAAAGCTGTTTACATTTAAACATGGTAATAGATCCTTTTTATTATTTAGCCTTTTATACTATATACCCTTCAATAGAATAAAACACTTACGGCGTAATAATTAAAAAACAGCTATTAACATAAGTCAACAAAAAGGGAATCATATGATTCCTATTCCGCAGGCAGCGATAGCGTGTGTTTTCCACTTTCCAACAGGATCGAACCCGCCGATATTTCTACATTATTCCCATCTAACACACAATTCGATACGTTAAATGGAGCGATAAAGGTCGCCATACTATTCGCCGGTATCTCCAGATCGAGGGAAAGCGATCGGTTCTCCATAGTCCAAGACACACGTGCCGTACCGTAAGGGGTCTCTCTCGCCGCCCTCGCCCACGTCACGCCATTCGGTATCTGAGGTTTGATAAAGAAATGTTTATAACCCGGCTCATCCTCATCCGGCAAGATCCCTCCGACCGCCTGACAGAACCAAGCGCCAATGCCATTGAAACAATTATGAACCTTACTACGTTCTCCCGACCAGTATTCCCAAGTCGTAGAAGCCCCTTGATCGATCATATATAGATATCCCGGCAGCTCTCTCTTTTTCAGCATGGAATAGAGAAAATCGGCCTCTCCGTCCTTTATCGCCCAATCGGTCAAGATCGTAACACCCACCAAGCCGGAACCGATATGCCCTTTGCAATTCTCCAATGTCTCTCGATATAAACCTTCCTTTACCTCGGGCATATGCTGTTCATCTGTCACGCCGACCAACATCGGATAAATCCGATCGATCTGGGAGCCTGTAGCGTACTGTTTCTTCTCCGGATCATAGAAAGTCTTCTGTATAAGCTCGTTCAATCGTTGGCGACGCTCTTTATACTTAGCGGCATCCTCCGCTTTCCCCAATACCTTCGCGATCTTCTCCATCGTAGTGAGGCAATCGCTTATAAAGCAGTTACTAACCAGATCTACCGATGACTGCGCCGTATAATCGACACCCGCCGGAGCCAACCAATCCCCTAAATACCATGCCCGATAATCCGTATCCGGCCAACGTTTCAGCAATCCATCGACCGTATACGCATCCACATAACGCAACCAATGTCGCATAACCGGATAATATCGCTCGATCAGACGGCTATCCCCATAATTCAAATAAGTCTGCCACGATCCCGTGATAATAAAGCCACACCAATACGGACCACCTCCCGCCGGGTATGGATTCGGTACGCAATGCGGCATACCCCCATCCTCACGGATGCAATCCTGCCACATCTGCATCCAGTTCATATACACGGAAGAGCCCTCATACAATGTCTGGAAACTCTTACAAGAGGCATTTCCATCCCCACCGTATCCCATACGCTCATAATGCGGGCAGTCTACGATATAACCACTGAAAGCTAGGTTCTTGAAAGTATATTTGATCATCGCATAGATAGCATTCAAGTCCGGATCCGAGCACTCGAAAGACGAGGCATCCTTATAATCCGTATGAATCAGATAGCCGGTTACCTCCTCGGGGGCTTTCGCCAAACCGGATATCCTTATATATTGAAACGCATGGTGGTTAAATTTATTTCGGAATACCTCTTTGCCTTGTCCGGAACCGATATACCAATCCTCATACTGTCCGTTCTCCTCTTGTGGCTTGAAATCTTCGTTTTCATTTAACCAATCCGTATATTCCATACGGACCCGGTGGCCTTCCGGCAATTTCGGGAAACTCAGCTCGACCCAACCATTCAACGCCTTTCCCATATCTACGAGCCAAATACTGTCCCCTATCTGCTTGATTTCCTTGGGACGGATAATCTCTTGTATTCGATTAGGCTCACACATCTGGGGACTTACCTCTATCCCGGGTACCTCCACCTCCAATACCGGCGTCCAATCCAGTTTGTCAAGCGTAGCCGTTGTCAAATCCGGCAACGCCTTCCGCCCATCCACACATTCACCCCCGAATTGATGGGGATACCAAGTACCGGTACCGGTCTCACCATACATACTTCCCCGGCCTTCCCAAGAGCTATCTGTAACGAGTAACGTACTTGTAGCGCCATTTCTTTGAATCTCGTCCAATTGCAGTTTAACCAACGGCCCATCATGAACGGCATTAAAAGTAGCTTTTCTGTACCAGCCACGGCCCAACCAGAGCAATAAGTCGTTTATTCCCTGCTTTGCGTACGGCGTAAGATCGTACGTCACCGATAATGATCTTTTGTTTAATTGAGATACCGCAGGCGAGAGAACATCTTCCGATACCTTCCTCCCATTTAAATAGATCTCATGATACCCTAAGGAGTTTACATGAAGGAGTAATGTGGCATCACGGTCTTGAAGCTCGAACTTCTTCCTTAACATCGGATTCTTCTCATCCGGCATCCCTATATATTTCCCTTGCCATTCCGCTTTATCCAAAAGCCCGATCCCAAAGCGATTGATTGGACTCCAATCCGAGGATCCCCCCTTATCGTCCCATACCCGGACTTTCCAATAGGCTAGCACACTAGATCGCAACTCTTTTCCTCGATAAGGGACCATCACGGAAGCGGACGATTCCACCTTACCTGAATTCCATAGATCGGCTTTGCCTTGAGCCAGCAAGGAACTATCCGTGGCTACTTGTATCTCAAAATACGCTTGCCGCATAGTTTGCCCGTCTGTCTCGATTTTCCAGCTAAAATGGGGATGGGTATTGTCGATCGCAACCGGATTCTCCAAGTTCTCACAACGAAGATCTTTTAAGATGAACCTCCGCCCGGATTCACAGCCCGACATCAGTAACAATAGGGTCACAAAGTAGATAGATATACATTTCATGATAAATAGATTGAGATTACGCATGAATATACTTTCTAATGGCTTACGATACTTATATCCCCGGTAAATATTAAGATTTATTAAACAAGAAAGGCGAGCCACTCGCAAATGACTCGCCTTCCTACGATTCCTCAAGAATGGCTAGAAGCGGATCTTGTAGGATTGATTTTCGATACGGATGATATAGGCACCTTGCGGAATGGTTATCATCGTCTCACCAATTGGCAAGGTTAAAGCCTTATATAGTTGACCGCCGAATGTCACTAGATAAGCCGTACCCGCATGAGCGGACCGGATATGCAATACCCCGTTCGATCCCCAGACTTTCAAGTCATTGGATTCGAGTTCGGCATTGCCTACGGTGGCGTTTTTCATGATTCCGGTGATAGAGATCGTAATGTCGGACGCGATACCCTTGATCTCGTATTTACCGTCAGAGGTCGGCTCAATCACCTTATCACCTACTTTCACGATAGGGGTAGATTGATCGTAGTCCGCTTCCAGCGTAAGAGAGAAAGAGAAGCTGCCACCCTCTTCCACGGAGTAGGTTCCGGCGGAAGGATTCAACGAGGCACCTTCAACGGATGGAAGAACGACGCTGAATGTCACTACCGGATCAGGTTCGGAAGAGACTGCGGTTACTTTCGATAGGGTGGTCAAAGTCGTAGCGATCTGGTCGCTCACCTTACACGTGATTACGCAACGGTACGTACCTACCTCGGGAGCCTCTACCTTATAAGAATCAGCCAACGGCTCGGCAGCACGTAAGAGAGACAAGGATATCGCTTGAGGTGCTGGGGTCTTTGTCGTTGTCTTCTTATCAATCCATGTACCATTCTCTAATCTCTGCCATTGGAAAATCACCGAGGTATAAGATTCGCCGGGGACAGCGGTAGCCATCAAGTCAATGGAGGAGCCTTCTTCCACGGTCTTATCTCCGATCGGAGCGATCGCGAGAGCTCCCGTGCCGCTAACTTCTGAGATCAAGCCGACACTATCTGCGAATATACCCGCATTCTCAACCGTAGTATTGACTAGCTTGGCTTGTTCATCGGCCGACGACAAGATCAGTACGCCCTCATTCTTGATCTCACCTAACCGGTTCGTGCCGGAGAGAGCCAGTTCCGCTTTCGCCTCCGGGGTAACAGTCAGCGTAGGAGCTGTCACGTTCGTCAATTGAATGGTAGCGGTATCTTTAGCGGCAGTCTCATTTGATATCATGATATCCCCTACTATCGCGTTCTCTATTACAGAATCCTGTTGATTGATCCTGAGAGAGTCTAGCATTACGGCTTCCGCCACGATCTTCAGATCCGTGAGGACAGATGGCACGGACAAGGTACCCTTGGCCTTGTCATACGTATATCCCTTTACGTTTACCTCAACACTATCGGGCAGTTCGTAACCCTCCAGCGCCAGTAAGGTAAGGTTCAGCGTACTATTTCTCTGGATGGATTTGACGGTATCCGCCAATGAGATGTTCTTCAAGTCGTATGTTATCGTATAAGAATCCTTGATACTGGGATCGTATTCCTCTATGTTCTTGAATTTACCCCAGAAATCATTATTCTTATAGACATCCAAGCAGCCTTCCGGGACCAATATCTTACAAGTCAAGGTATCTACGCTTTTAAGCGTTTCGACATCAATTCCCGGCATTAACGGTGACGAGAGTTTTATTGTCCGTAGATTGACGCAATTCCTTATTGACGAACCCATACCTTTCACTGAGGCCGGCACCGTCAACGAATCCAAGGAACTCCCGAAAGAATGCTGTATCTTCGTCACCGCATAATCTATTCCCCCCACGGTAAGGAGAGAAGGGATAATGGCATTACTTCCCCCTTTATAGTTAGAAAGCGTAGCTTCCGCATTGGCCTTATCTAACTCATAGGTATTGACTCCCTCTTTATATTCCTCATATCCATCTATTGTTATTTGCAGATCACCAAACAACGCTGGTACTTGAATCTTTTGTTCTTGGTCATTAATTTTCAGAAAGTCCGGTCTACAATACTCTCCTGTCTCTATAGATCTGCAACTTACGCTAAACCGAAGCGGCGTTCCATCTTTGCTTCGAACGGTTACATTTACGTCCTCTCCGTATTTTACTGATTCCGGCCCATCAAAACTTACATTCTTAGATTGATAAGTAATCTTCAAATCATTGGATGGAGCTACTCCCTCATCAGACTCAGAGATATTAGCCTCTTGTACCGGAAGACCTGAATAAGCCTTATAAACCTTACCGGCCCCCTTAGGAACAATAATTTTCAAGTTATCCTTGTCAACAACATCAAACAAATAACTTGCTATACCAACAGGAATATATCCTTTAAATGTGATGGAAGCCAGGGACTTCGGGAGCACATTCCCAAAATACATAAACTCCTTGACCCTATATTTAGAGCCATTCAACGTCACAGAGTCCGGCACAATCAGGTTCTTGGTTGTACTCGGGACATCGTTTATACAGGCTGTTTTGCCATCACGATCAAGACTGTAGGCATATCCTCCTATCACGGCAGTACCATATCCTGTGACATGTATAACTACATCCCCTGTCACATTGGATATCTTGTAGAACTTAGGTTCCTTCTTATCTTCCTCCAAATGCCCCTGTGAATTTTCCATAGAGACACTATAGTTCATAGGATTCCCATACGATTCGTATTTAGGTTTTAACCTAAAGGTGAACGTCTCGCCATGTCCAACCTCCGCCGGACCTTCCACAAGCTCCATGTTCTTAAGATCATAGGTGATCTTGTGCATCACTTTTGCGTTCTCTTGCCCACTGGCAATCCACGTTCCACTACATAAGAAAGCCATCACCAACAGTGACAGTCTTAAACTAATTTTTTGTAAATCTAGTTTCATAAGCTAATATTTATAATGAACAATCGTTTTAACATTCGTTCACGGGTATGCTCATAGCTTCCCGTCTATGACCGGTGAGAGAGCCTAGGCCATGAACCATGAGAGAGCCTCGTCTATGAGGGGTGAGAGCCTAGGCTTTATCAGCCCTCATAGATGAGGCTCTCCGCCTTATCAGATCTCGTCCGGGCTCTCGCTATCGCCTCCGCCTCCGATACCTACCGTCAAGAGGATGGGGAACTTATAGGTACGCGGGTCCTTCACCAAGCCGTAATTCGCCCCCGCCTGCGTAGTGACGCTCAGCCAGTACTGCCCCTCGGCGAGTGGCGGGATCTGGATGATGATCTCGCTCTTGGTGTTGCGCACGATGAGGGAGACCTTCACGGGCGTGGCGCCCTCCTCGTCCTTGGTGAAGTAGACGCCTATAGATGGATCATCCCCCTTGATAAGCAGCGTGCTGCCGAAGATGATAGCCGGAGCGTTTGGAGTGATATGGAGGTTCTTCTCGTTCGTGGTGGAATCCGTGAGGCTCTCGATCATCGGGCCCACGGTAGCTACGTCGGCGTTCACGTAGATGTTTTCTAGCGCCTTCAGGAGGGTGGCGCTGGGGGTGAACATTACGGTGATCTTATTCTCCGTAGAGCGGAAGTCTGATTTCTTTCCGTCGAACGAGCCGTTGATAGTGAGCAGCCATTGCCCGAACTTGTTCACCACGCAACGGCCTTGGGCGAGGGCCTCGATCATCTCGTCGTAGGAGAGGTCGAGGATGTTGGTGATCGTCTCCGGGCGGTACTCGGTGCGTTTCTTCACGATGCGGTTCGAGATGTCTGAGGTTCGCGTGGTTCCGGTAATGCGGATCTTTCCGGTGAAATCGCCGGTTTTCTCGGTTAACACGTTGTCGTACAGATCTACGGTCAAGATGGTCTTTTCTTCTGCCATGATGTTTTTTGTCTTTAATGCCCCGTGGTAGTGGGGCGTTACCTTTTAATAATGTTTATCACCCTTATTCGCGAAATAAGGGGAAGAGATATCGCACGTCCAACATAAACTAAAAAAAACACGCATAACCACTATTTTTAACCGCATATCCACGATATATGCGCAATAAGCATAAATTTGGATTAATTAGAGGATACGATATCTGTATCCCCTTCAATTCCTATTTCTTAATAAATAGATAAAAGTGATTGTTTATCAATAATATTTTTTACATTTGCCAAGCCTTCCGTTGAAAATAGCCTATTATAGGTAATTTTTATGCTGAATAGGCTCCTCCCCTTATTTCGCGAATAAGGGTATCATCCAGCCGCCAAAAGCAAATCCACCTCTTCCGTCACCCTAGCGTTCGCACGATTCAATTCCGACTGTTCCAAAGAGGCCAGATAAAAACGTGTTGTTTTTTCCGAGGTATGCCCCAACGCTTGGCTAATGATCGATAAAGGGACTTGTTTCCGCAAGGCGTTCGTTGCCCATGTATGGCGGAAAACATACGAGGTCAGATGAATGGGACGAGATAGCGCACGACCGATCTTCTTCAACGAGTTATTATACGAACGCAGTATCGCCTTGTATTCCTCATGCCCTACCTCTCTACCCGGAGATAAAATAGGGAAAAGGTACGGGGAAGAAGCGTCCGCATACTTATTAATCAACCGCCGCATCCCCGCTGTTATCCCGACACGGATTAAGGTCCCCGTCTTCTTACGCCGATATACGATCTCCTCGCCATACAGGTTCGCCGTAGTCAAGCGAGCCATATCCGCAAAAGGCATGCCGCAAGATAAATAGGCGAACGTACAATAGTCGATCACGCACGCCAAATCCGGCTCCTCAGACTTCAAGGTCACGATCTCCCGGAGCGACTCGTTTCCCAACGCCCTAGATCCGGCTCTTTCCCGCTTCAAGTTCAAGTACGCGAAAGGCGATACGACGCAAACCGGCAACAGACCATCCCGGCAAGCTTGGTTATAAATCGAGCGAAAGTTGCTGAGGTATGTATTCACGGTATTCACTCGCAAGCCGGCGGATTGCAGATAAGCGACAAAACGGCTTATTAAGCCCGGGGTTATCTCCGGGAAAAAAAGGTTTCTCCTACCCAGAAAGGCGCAGATCCAATTACGGGTCGTCCTATATAAATCGGCGGTGTTATGTTTCCCCGCTAAACGTTTCTCCCGGATGCGTTCGGTGGCATAGGTATAAAATGTGATACCCGCCTTGCCCAAGCGGTTATTCTTTCTTTTGCTCATATCTCCTTTTTTGATGATTAAACGTATTATTATCTACCATCAAAAATAGCATAAAAACAAGATCAAGCCAAGTCCATCTCGGGCTCGTGAATCAAGTCGGTCATCACGTAGAAGTCGGCGTAGCCCTTGTTGGCTTTATACTCCGGATAAATAAGTAGCTACGGGGAATCTTTATAGATTAATGTTATCCAACTTAAAAGAGGAAGGGATTATCCCACATAAGTCGGAGACAATCCCTTTCTGCCGGAATAAAGTACTTTTAGAAAGATACGTCTACAGGGACGACCTCACTATAATTAACCTTACCGTTTGTCGTTACACCAACACGGATATACATCTTATTTCCGTTTCCTTTCATGATGGCCTGCTTATCCTTATTGTTGAAACTCGCACTTTCACTTAAGCCGATCTCTTGGGTTAATACCGTATTTAGGATATCCTTATCGGACACGTTCGTATAGTCAACAGTCACCAATTCCTCCGAGTTACCGGACATCTTATCGATATAAGGGCTGATATGCCAAGCCAAAAAAGCATTCTCTATCTTATAGTCATCCTTGCTACGAGTGATCGTATAGGATACCTTCAACTTCTTGTTCTCGAATACGGCGTTGTTTACATCGATTCGGGCGTAAGGAATCACCTTGATATCTTGATCCGTCAGTCCACCGGCGTTCAGATCAACCACCATCGTATCCACCGGATAGAAATTAGTCTGCTCCAGCGTCAAGATATATTGCTTACTGAACATCCACGAGTTCTCGTAAGTCCCATCGATCTTGGGATACGTGATAACCGGAAGCTGCGAGTAATCATCACCCGTAGAATAATAACGGTCACGCTCATACATACGTATCTGGATACTGCTGGTACCCTGTACCGGCATCGGGACAACCTCGGAGGTTTCCGCATCGATAAAGCGGCCTTTGATACCGGAATTAGGCTCATCATAATTATCATCCTCACAGGAGGCAAAGAGGCAAGAAGCCGCCAAGACAATCGCTATATTATATATGATCTTTTTCATGATTCTTTTTCCTTTCATTAATTAGAAACCGGGATTATTAGGAGCCAACATCGGGTTGCTACCCATATCGCTATCCTTGATCTTTATGTAATAGTTACGTTCCAAGAATACCTTATTAGGTTTCGGAGCCTTACCTGTCGTAAAGATATATTTACCTTCCCCCCAGATATACCACGGATAAAGCGCCATGGTCGGGAAATCGGCCAGTTTGATATGCGCGATATGCCAACGCTTTAAATCCCAATGACGATGATTCTCATACGCCAACTCTACACGGCGCTCATTACGGATACGATCCAATGAAACCTCCCCGGCAGAAAGCGTACGGATGCCCGCTCTCTCACGAACCATATTCAATGCGGTAGCGGCATCGCCCGTCTTGCCTAATTCCATAGCGGCTTCCGCCTTGTTCAAATACATCTCGGCCAGACGGAACACCGGCCATGGAGCATCTGATTTATTCCCGGAGATATCCATCACTCCCTCGTCTGAGAACTTCTTCGTATAGAAGCCGGTCTTTCCAACATCCCCGGTATCCCATACGCCATCCTTACCTAAGATCTTCATTTGGTTACCTTCCTCACCATAATACTCGTTCACGTTATTGCTGGTGATAAAACGGGCATCCCCAGATTTAGAGGCATCGTAAATACCCCGACGAATCTCGACGATCCCTCCCCTACATTCATCCATCGGTAAATAGAAAGTCGCCCGAAGACGTGGGTCCTTGTCCTTAAATAGATCCAATGGAGAGTCATATTTGATATAATTGCCGGAAGCATCCTTCAATTTCAAGGTTCCGTCTGAACCATCTTTATATTCAAAAGCCTCTATTAAATCGAGTGTGGGATTCTGTCCGCAGCCATAGCCATTCTGCACGAAGCTAAACGGCACATTCAATAAATCCCAAGAATGGCCTAGATCGGTAGCCAGAAACTCTTTCCAGAAGATAAACTCCGAACATCCTCTTTTCTCCAGAAACATATTCCGGAAGTTCTCCACCCGGTCCGCATACTGGTTGTAAAGCGTATATTTACCCGAGTTAATCACTTTATCCGCCGCCTCGATCGATTTCGCCCAATATGCGTTAGCGTCATCGCTATTCACGCCAACGATACCGTTCAATTGCACTTTGCCGTATTTAGCGATCGATGCCGCATACAATGCCGCACGAGATTGCAACGCATAAGCCGCATATCGAGTGGCACGGGTTCTTTCCACAGATTCACGGGTCTCCGGTAATTCCAAAGCGGACTCGTCTAATTCAGTTAGAATAAAATCCCAGACTTCTTGCTCCTTATCACGGGAAACTTGTAAGCCATACAAGTCTTCCGGACCGGTATATTGCTGTACTTCTGTCACGATAGGAACGCCTCCGTAGCGTTTTACCAGATTAAAATAATGGAACGCACGAATAAAACGAGCCTCGGCGATCAATTGCTGCCGTTTGCTTTCCGGCATCTCGGCCACATTCAGCTCTTGCAATACCAGATTCGTCGCTCGAACAGCCTTAAAACCGTCCTCCCACAGACCAAACCACTCATCATTGAAATTCGCACGGGCAACGTCACCCGTACCAAGATCCCCAGCTTGGTAAGCTCCTGTACCCTCATCCGAAGCGGTCACTAAGCTGACATTCCAAACATCCCATCCCTCAAAATAAGTGGAGTTATGTTCCATCTGCATCTGGTTATACAATCTAGAGAACACTCCTGTTATCAGATTATCATCCTTCCAAACTTCCTCGTCCGGCAAACGGTCGGTCACAGGAACATCCAAATCACAGGAAGAAAGTAATAAGGAAGCGCAACACAAGGAATAAATTATAGTTCTTCTCATCTTCATTTTTCTTTTAAATCCTATTAGAAACTAACGTTAACACCGAATGAATATACTTTCAATTGTGGATAATAGAAACTTTGCCAACCTTCTATTGCCTCTGGATCTGTATATTTGACATTCGTAATTGTCAAGGGGTTATACGCATTAGCATATACGCGCAAATGCTCAATACCCACCTTGCTTAAAAGATTCTTGGGTATGGTATACCCAATCTCAATAGATTTCAAGCGAACATAGTACGCATCAGTCGTCCAATAGGTGGATTTTTTCGAGTTATTATCATTACCCTCAATACGTAAAGAGGGGAATTTGCCCGGTACCCACTCACTATCCGGATCATTATAATCCGCCTTATGCCAACTATCCATCCATACACGGAAACCATTTCCCTCGCCCGGTCCACGGAAAGGACTGGTCAAGGCATTCAATACCTGCGTATAGTTCGAGGCTCCTTGAAATAAGATATTCACATCAAAGCCTTTCCAATCCGCAGCTAATGTCAGCCCGAAATTTAAGTCAGGGAAAGTTCCTTTACCTATCACTTTCTCATCATTCGCATCAATCAAGCCATCTCCATTCAGATCCTTATATTTAATATCACCTGGACGTAACGATGAATTACCTTTACCATCTTGGATCGGTGAATTATAGATCTCATCATAAGACTGGAACTGACCGATATGTTCATACCCCCAAGTAACATTTTTCCAACGATATGCGCCATTGTCTCTCCAATTCTTATATTGATTCAGTGGTAATGCCTGCTCCTTATACAAATCCTTTTCACGAGCATAAGCCACATTTCCTTTGATCTGTAAATTCACGTTCCCGATCCGTTGGACAGTACCTAAAGACAATTCAAAACCACGATTATCACTACTATTCAAATTCTCCTGCGGCAAAGGGATACCAGAGGTAGTTGGTAAAGAAGTGTTACGTGTCGCCGGATATCCTGTCGTCTTGCGATAGAAGTAATCGAACTCAAAACTAAGCTTACCGCCCCAGAAAGAGCCATCCAAACCAACATTCGTAGTCATTACCTTATACCAAGTAATATTCGGATTCGCCAAATTCGCTTCTTTCATACCATTCGTAATCGAAGCCGAAGAGTTTCCTGCGCCTCCCAATATAAATCGATCCTCAAATTGCCATCCACTGACGAACTGACTAGCGTTTAGTTGGCTATCATTACCAATGCTTCCCCATGAGGCACGTAGTTTCAAATTATCCATCTGAGGTACCAAGTCTTTCATAAATTGCTCTTCAGAAATACGCCAGCCAGCAGATACGGCAGGGAAAAATCCCCAACGTTTATCCGGAGCCGTCTTATAAGAGCCATCATAACGAAAACTGAACTCAGCCATATATTTACCCGCATAGACATAATTCAAGCGGCCTACTAAACCGCCATATTTATAGACCGCAGAGTTTCCTTCATTATACATATTATCCACGTCACCTCTATCTAGCTCAGGTATAGCCGATGTTGTCGAATAATAACGTCTAGCCATGAACCAGTTCGTATTCGTCTCTTTCCACTCCCATAAAGCCAGAGCTTCCACATCGTGCAAATCATTGAATGTATTCTTGTAGTTCAATGAGTATTGCTGGGTAGTCTTATAATAAGGTTGAGTTTTCTCCATCAACTCTCCCTTCGCGACCTTCGTTATCGGGTTATACGTATCTTGAACCGAATCGTAGGTATAGAACGTACAGGCCGTCTTCATCTCTTTCTGAGCCAAGTTGGTATAATCATAGGCGAAGAAAGCACGGGCTTTTAGTCCTTTAAAGATCTCATAATTCAAGGCTAATTGACCGTTAAACTCGACATTGCGCTTATCCTTGAAGCCTGTAGCGTCACGATCGAGCATGGCTACCGGGTTCAATTCATTATTGTCCGAATTATAGTAGTAGTTTTTATTATTATTGGCATAGACAGGGACATTCGGAGCGTTCGACTTAATCGCTGTAAATAACTCGATACCTTCATCGCCCGTCCAATACGGATATTTATAATCATCGATATGACCGCCTAGGCCCACTTCAGCGTTCAATTTACTGGTGATCTCAGCCGTAATATTTGAGCGGAAATTATAGCGCTTAAACTCTTGGGTAGATTTTAAGATACTCTCTTGATCCAAATATCCTAACGAGAAGAAATAGCGGATCTTCTCAGAACCTCCATTGATATTCAAGTTATGCTGTTGTTTCGGGGCAACCTTGCGGACCGTTTCCGCATACCAGTCGGTGGACGGATAATTGATTGGGTCCGAACCTGTACGGTATTTCTCGACCTCTTCATCCGTAAAACGCTTGGATTGTCCGGCGTTCATCAACGCTTGATTACGGTAATAGGCATATTCATACGCATTCATCATCTCAAGGTTCTTTACCGGAGATTGCAAACCGATAGAATAGCTATAGTTAATTTTAGGGCGGCTCATCTCACCTTTTTTCGTCTCAATAATGATGACACCATTCACACCTTTGAAACCGTACACAGCGGCGGAGGCATCTTTCAAGACGTTCATAGAAGCGATCTCATTCGGATCGATCTGGGTAAACGGACGTTCCACTCCATCCACAATAACTAACGGCTCTCCAAAACCACGGATATTAAATCGATCCGAGCTATCGACACCAGGCTCACCCGTAGACTCTTGATAGCGTACACCCGGGATCTTACCGATCAAGTTTGCCTTCATATTCGGTTGGCTAACCTTTGCCAGTTCCTCGCCCTTCAAGGAGGCGACAGCTCCGGTTAAGGTCGCTTTCTTTTGCGTACCATAACCGACCACTACGACCTCATCCAATTTTTGAGTATCTTCCGCTAATTTAATATCGACCCGAGTCTGCCCTTTTATAGCGATCTCTTGAGGGCGATAGCCAATATAAGTAATTTCCAGAATGGCATTGTTAGGCACTTCCAACAAGAAATTACCATCCATATCCGTAATTGTACCGTTGGTGGTACCCTTAACGGATACGTTCGCTCCGATAACTGGCACCCCTAGATCATCTACCACCGTCCCCTGCACTTTCCTTGTTTGCTGGGCTACATTCACTCGCTTTTCAGCGGATAGGGCGATTTGGTTGTTTTTAATAACATACGATATACCCATCTGATCGGCGATCAAATTAAGTACATTCTCGATATCGCTATCTTTTACGTTTACCGTAACCCGTTTCTCCATCGGAATCGAGTTTTCATTATAAAAGAAACGATAATCACTGATCCTTTCGATCTCTTTAATAACTTCACGAACAGGTTGTTGTTTCACAGATAAAGTTATCTGCGCACAAGTGGCGTCCGTATAAGCAAATAGGAAGCCACACAATAAGATTGTTCGTACCGTTTGTTTAATTTTACGCATTTTCCACGTGTTTTTAATAGTATAATTTACACAATATGATACGTTTCCACTCTTTTTCGCAGAGTGGACTATTCACAAAAACATATCAAAAGTTAACGATTGATTTAGCTATATAAGCCCGACATTTGTTATCTCAAGTCCTTCGTCATAGGCATTACTTTTTTTCATCAATAATAATAGTATCTCCTTTTGATGTATATATAATAGGCGATGTCAAACTGATTAGTTCGATAATATTATCCAAGCTATTATTGGTTATCACTCCCGTGAATCGTAATGCTTTAACCTTCTCACTCTTAAATACTACTTGGATATTATACATCCGGTTTAACAATACGGCGATCTCGCTTAAAGCCTCATCATTAAAAGCCAACTCATTATTCCGCCATAGACAGGCCCTATATGCGTCATTCAGTGTGGATTTTTTCAGTTGCCCCTTGTTTTTCAAGTAAGTAACCGCTTGATCCGGTAATAAGAACGCCTCGTCTCGTCCGACACTCGTTTTTACTTTTCCTTGAAACAAGGTGACCACGGCTTGATTATCTTCTTCGTAAGCCTTTACATTAAAAGAAGTGCCTAACGCCTCTACCGCTAAATCGCCCGCTTGTACGACAAAACGATTGAGACTATCTTTCGCTACCTCAAAATAAGCCTCTCCATCCAAGGATATGATGCGCTCCCCATCTCCATATAGGTTTGTGTACTTGATTTCTGAGTCTGAGTTCAGCCAAACCTTGGAACCATCCGGTAAGACAACGCTCGCTTTCTGTCCTTTAGCAGCAAAGACCAGATAGTCTTTTTCCGCACCAACCGACCGTGAATACCTTGTCAGCAGATGTCCTCCCAAACCGGCGCAGATCACCAACAAACCAATAGCCGCATAACGCATGATATTCCGAAGAGAAAAACGCCCAACTTCCTTCTTCTCGACCGCTACGCTCTCAATACGACTTTGTATTTTCCGGAACATTCGCTCCTTCAAATCCGTAGGAATAGAACTATTAGACGCAATTTCCCATTTCCGCTGGATATAGTTCCTTAATTCATCCCGGGAAACATCGCTCTTGAACCAATCCACCAGAATCCGTTCCTCGTCATGAGTAGTCTCTCCTTTCAAGAAACGTTCTAACAATATGATATATTCACTCTTTTCCATACGCTTTACATGATTATATACTCTTTGCCCGAAGCGACTACTTACAAGCAAAGCGTTTTTTTTCGCATTTAATATTCATTAACAACAAAAGATAAGAGCCAAAGCAAGATCCCTTCTTCCGCCAAATACTTCCTTAAAAACTGAAGAGAGCGGTAAATCTGGGCTTCAACGGTTCTTTCGGAGATAGACAGACGTTGTGCGATTTCCTTCGTCGATAAGTGTTCTTTACGACTAAGCAAAAAGATTTCCCGACGGGATACCGGTAATTTATCGATAAGAGAATCAATATATTGTCCTATCGAATTTACCGTAATATCTTCTTCGACTTTTGAAGTGTCCCGTTCATCCCAATCTGCTTCTAAGGATTTCATATATAGCTCCGCATGGAAAAGGGAATCCCACTCGTCATACACTAAATTACGGGCAATCGTGAAAATATAGGAATCAAAATTCTTATCTATATCCAGTGAATCTCTCTTTTCCCAGATCCTAACGAAGACTTCCTGCGTCAAGTCCTCCGCCTCTAACCTGTTATACAATAAGGAATAGATAAAATTATAGATATGAGCGCTATACGATTCATATACAGACTGAAACGCCAGCATATTTCCTTCCTGCAGCCGAGAGATTATTTCCTTTGTTACTTTCATTTCTCAGAATTTGAAACTCTATCCTTATCATAACATTTACAGATAGTTACAGAGAATATTTCTTACAAAAACGACTAGTTTAAACGATCGTCTAAATCAACCGTTTTTTTTAATATTGAATATGCTTCATTATGAAGAGCTAACTACATGAAAAGAAAGAAGATAAATGAAAGCTTTGAATATTGTAGGTCAGAGAAAAATATATATTTTTGTGACGAATCTAGACGATCGTTTTAATCATTCATTTTCATTGTATGATAACAAAATAAGAGGCTTCCCTCACCACTATGAGACAGCCTCTTACCTCTAGGAGAAATAAATATATTATCTCCGATCTCCCTACCTTACTTTTTTAATCCTGTTGCTTCCAACCAGACATTTGCCATTAACTGACGGCCCGGTAAATCGGGGTGTACACCATCCGCTCCCCAATAACGAGCTGGAGCTAATTTTAACGCAGCGTCGAATGCCGCTTGGTAGGGAACAAATATCGCATTAAACTCATCGGCTAGTTTTTTCAACGATGCCCTGTAACCATCAAACTCCGGGAACCATTTGGCATCATCAATGGCGGATCCGCCACGTAAAGCGAAAGGCTCTCCTAGCACTAGTTGGACATTGGGAAGTTTTTCCTTCGTATAATGTAGCAGATCTTGTAAATCCCTTTCATAAATCCCTAATGATCCTTTATAATTTCCCATCAATATATGCCAGAAGTCATTTACTCCAATCAAGATACTTAGCACATCCGGCTGAATAGCCAAGGTATCCAGTTCCCAACGATCTCGTAACTGATATACCTTATTGCCCCCTACACCACGGTTATATATCTTCAATTGCTTATCTGGATAATCACTCAATAAGGTTGAGGCGGCAAATAAGGCATATCCCATACCCATTTGCTCGGGTGTATTACATTGGTTACAGTCATATTTTCGAAACATATCCGTTATCGAATCACCTTGAAAAAGAATCACACTATCCTTTTCCAATTTAATCTTCGGAGATACATTTCCATTTTGTTTACTCACTACTGCCTTCGCCAATTCCGACATGGTTAACATTCCTAAGCCCGCAAAAGCCCCCTTTCTCAAAAAATCCCTTCTTGTGTTCATCATTCTAAATATTAAGATTCATTCTTCTTAATATATACGACTCATTCACTCAATTCACTTACAGAGACAGTCTTTTTAACATAAAAAGAGGCTATCTCACTTTTTCGGAGATAGCCTCTTTCTACTGGAATAAAGTTCTTTTAGAAAGATATGTCTACAGGTTGGATATGCATAGCGGCACCACCATCTGAAGCGAGCGGTACTGTTATTTTATCCTTTGCGGTAACAGTTAAAGTTTCTTTGATAAGATGATTAGGATTGGTATCCGTGTCTCTCGCATCTTTATAAAGAGTTACTTTATAATCTCCTTTACCGAGGAAATCCAAGGCTATTTCCACATCACGGGCTTGACTATTGTTGATCGCTCCAACGTACCAATCGTCCCCATGCCTACGTGCGACCGCTACATACTCATTGACAGAGGCATCCGGTACGACCGTTTTGTCCCAAGTAGTCGGTACGGTTTGTAAGAACTCGAATCCCGGCTGGCCTTCGTAAGCTTCCGGAGTATCGCAGATCATTCCCAAATAACTCTCCAATACGACATACATCGCTAGCATATGGCAGCGAGTACTAGTGACATAAGGGTTACTTTGTTGTATCTTAAACTTGTCTTTCGGAAGAGCCCGAAACCCGCCTAAATGATAATCGGCAGCTCCAGCCAATAAACGGGTAAAAGGCATAGATATATCATGATCCGCAGTCGTGACCATACATCCTTTGAAATTCTCATAATTGAGCGTCCCTTCCCGGGTAAATTCATTCGGATAGGTCCGATGTAATCCAGATGGCTTACTGGAACCATGGAACTGCACGAACAAATGATGTTTAGCCGCCTTTGCCAAGAACTCTTCTTGAATACGTATCATCTCTTGATCGTCACGATCCATGAAATCAATCATCATACCTACTACCCCCCACTTTTCAAATAAGGCAAAAGCCTCGTCAATCTTCGCATATAAAGGTTTCCAATTCGTCCATAAATGGATTTGAACACCTTGGCTTTTCGCATAATCGCAAATCTCTTGCATATTCAAGCTAGACACAGGTTTCGTAATGTCCGAATTTTCCCCGGGAAACCCGAACCATGTCCCATCATCTGTATACCAAGGCTGTTCCGCATATCCATATATTGAATGGAAATCCAAACCATTGCGGGCAGCGAAATCTATATAATATTTATTGGTCGGGAAATTATTACCCCCCAAAAAGGTCGTATCTGGTGTTACGTTCCCATTCCACCAAGTAAAAGTTGTCTTGCCGGGTTTGATCCATGAGGTATCCTCTATTTTACACGGCTCATTGAGGTTTGTCAATAAATCAGACTCTATCAAGGCTCCTACCCGGTCACTGATCATGAAAACACGCCATGGAGACTGATGCGGAAGACTCGCCTCCACTTTTATCTGTTCTTGATTAAGCTTAGGTGATAACTTACCTTGTAAACACCCATTTTCTTTCCACAGATACATTCCGGCATAATCCCTGACAGCCGCTTCCGTAATAGCCATAAAAATATGGTTCGGATATTCGAACAACGCAGGCATATCCATTAAATTCCGCTCTTTTATTTCCTCATATTTCACATGTGAATATGTGGCCTCGTGCGAGGTTTGATAAGAAGGTAAATACATACCCAAGAATTTAGGATTATCCACTACGTTAAATGCCGTATTCTCATCGTACATAACATACGATTTCCAATTCGGTTGCTCTGGAAATTCATAACGGAAAGCGATACCGTCATTAAATGCCCGAACCACAAGATTGATCTTCCGAAAAGGAGCGGCCGTTTCCTCTAGGGGAATAACCACCTCCTTCGACAAGCTATGGACTGTTTTCGACTTACCGACAATTAACTCGTATGTTTCCTCTTTTGTACTGAAAACCGGTTTGTTCATCTTAAGCCCTTCTCCAAAAGCCCCGTTATCGAAAACGAGGCTTAAGGGAGAGTTTTGCACCAATGCCTGCTTTTGATATTGAATATCATAAACCGGATGTTCTCGCTCAAGTGTCAATGAGAACTTCAACTTGCCGTTTGGAGAGGTAAGTTGCACGTTTTTACGGGCAAACAACGATAGATTCCCAATAACAAGGAAAAAGATCATTGAAAAAATTGTTACTTTCTTCATATATTCAAATTAAGATTATTCATACGCCGGATTTTGCTTTAAATTCGGGTTTGCGTCAACCGCTTCCTGTGGGATCGGGAACAGACTCCGGAAATCCCCGTTTGGTTTGTGAGAAAGCCATTCGGCTTTAGTGAAATGACCAAAACGAATCATGTCGCATCTACGCATTGTCTCACCTACGAACTCCCAACCTAACTCATCGTAGAAACGCCCGAATTGCTCCGGATAACTTTTCCCTTGAGGAGTTAATACATAATCCGAAACTGTTCCATATACATATTTAGACGGTTGTTTCAAATCATTACCTGTCACTTTAGCCTTTTCCGGATGATTCCTGAACGCACGCTGGCGTACGGTGGTAACTAACTGGGCTGCCTCATCCGCTTTACCCGTACGCAATAAACATTCCGCTTTCATCATATAGACTTGCGCTAAGCGGAAGATCACGAAATCATTATTCATGAAAGTCTTACATTCTTCTTGTATCTCATATTTTTGCAAGCGGAATCCATCCGCTTCTCCCGTGAAAATACCATCGGGCATGCTATTGACAAAGACAAGAGGCTTACCCATCATATCATAAGAACCTTCCAATGGCGTGCCGTCAGCGGCATATTGTTGTCCTTGAATCCAAGTCATATCAAGACGTTCATCATCCGGATCATAGGTATTGATGAATTGAGGTACCGCCTTATACGATCCGGGTCCCCAAGGGCTATCTTGGAGCTTATAAGTCGCTTGGTTAGCGGCGTGCAGGATTGCTTTATAAATTTCGAACCCCTGTGCGTAAACAGCGTCAAAAGGTATCACAAAAATGTTTTCCACCGAACCTTCGTTATAGACCTTGAACGGAGCAAGATAATCTGATTCCAACTGATATTGACCACTGTTCAATATATCGTTACATTCTTTTATACAAGCCTCCCATTGAGGTGTACCCGTGTAAACTTCCGCATTCAGATATACATTTGCGAGAAGAGCTTTCGCTCCCCATTTATTAAAGCGTCCATAATTAGAGGCATCTTTTTGCTCCGATAGATCATTCATGCATTCAGTTAATTCCTGCACCACAAATTTATAAATCTCCACCCGTGAAGTTTTTTCCGGTTGTTCGGAAGTCGATGCAGAAACAAGGGGGGCATCTCCCCAGTTATCCATTACTAACCAGTAATAATAGGCCCTTAAAGCACGGGTTTCAGCAATCAGGGAGGCTTTATTTTCTGTGCTACTTATAGGGAAATCATCTTCAGAGATAATTTCAATAGCTCTGTTCGCCAATAATATCCCTGTATAGCAACAATTCCAATATTCGTTTACATGCGCTTGATTGGTATTCCAAGAATGAAGATGCATACGACGGAAAACACCACCATCGTCCCATCCAGCTTGATTAGCAGGCTGTACGGTTTCGTCCGTACAGATTTCCTGTATATAGTACGTATTAAAGCCGACGAAACCCCTTAGGTTCGCATACGAGCTTCCGACAACTTTGGTCGCATCACCTGCCTCATACTTATACGTACTTTCAGTGATCTCGGAAAAAGTTTCCTCATCCAGATTCGTGCAGGCAGTAGTGGAAGTAAGTAAGCCTATACCTCCACAAAAAACACAGATATATTTAATAAATGAGTTCATGATAATCAAATTTTAAATTAGAAAGTAAACATGGCCCCTAAAGTAAAAGAACGGGTGGACGGGTATCTATTCAGCGGATCCACACCCGGGTCTAACCCTTGCGTATTGACCTCTGGATCTATACCGCTATATCCCGTGATAGTACATAGATTATTAGCAGTCGCATACACTCTGACTTTCTTTAAGAAAGAATCTTTTAACATAAGGGTATAACCAATCGTAATGTTATCGATTTTCCAAAAATCTCCATTCTCGATATAGTAACTTACGTATTGAAGCTCTTGATGATCATTCAACGGACGTTTGCCGAATACCGGATCATATGCCGTAGCCATTAAATTACCATGCGCTAAGCTGACAGGTACTTCATAATATAATCTCGGAGTGTTCAATATCTGATATTTGAAAGCACCACGCATCGTGAGATTTAAGTCAAAATTTTTGAATGTGAATGTATTATCCCAGCTTAAAAAATGTTTTGGCAAGCCATTTCCAAGGACCATCTTATCTTCTTGCTGCTGTTGGTCGATCGGTTTAGGATTTCCATCCTTACCTTGGATAATCCATTTACCATTCTCATCAACATCGATAGATTTGAATCCATAGAAATTACCCATTTGCTCCCCTTCTTTTACGATATGGGTATCTTGTTTGATCGTATTTCCCAGATAACCGGCATAGAAGTAACCACTTTCAACCCGGAATTGGTTGTTAGATAAGGATACGACCTCATTGCTGTTCGTTGAATAGTTGAAAGTAGTAACCCATTGAAAATTCTTCGTTTGAACAGGTATGGCACTGAGACGTATTTCCAATCCTTTATTCTTCATAGTACCTGCGTTCGCTAAAATAGTAGGATACAAATAAGGAGGTCTGGGAACATTATACTCCCATACCATATCACGAGTCGTTCTCTGATATAAATCGATACTACCGCTCAAACGTTCATTAAAGAAACCATAGTCAAAACCAAGATTCCATTCCTCTTTTTTCTCCCATTTAAGATCCGGATTCGCATTACTTTCAGGCTGTAAAGTCGGAATCCAAGAAGAACCATTCGTTAAGAAATTATTTCCAGACGCAAGTCTGCTTAACGACGAGTAAGCTTCATTGGGAAGTGAACCTGTAATACCAAAACCTGCTCTGACTTTCAATGTGCTTAAGAAGGCAACACCTTCCATGAAATGTTCGTTAGATACATTCCAACCAACAGACATCGCAGGGAAATTACCCCATTTATGGTTAGCTCCAAATTTGGATGAGCCTTCGTGACGAATACTCACCGTAGCTAAATAACGGTTATCATAGCTATAATTAGCACGAGCGAAGAAACCTATTAACTTTGACTTCTCTTTCTCAGCGTTCATAGTAGCCTCCCCTCTTTTCAACGCTGATCCTGCCCCCATATTATTATATGTATATTGATCAGACGGGAAATCCCAGTTAATCATATACTCATCCTCATAAACATTGTCTTGATAGGAATAGCCAACCAGCCCTGTAACGTTATGTAATCCGAAAGTTTCTTTATATTGCGCTGTTAACTCGATCAAATTATCTCTTGAACTCGCACTTCCCTTAGCCGCATAGCCATTTCTGTTATCCCGGATCGTAGAAATATGTTTTTTGGATTCAGAATAACCCCTTGTCTGGTTCCAAGTCGTATGCGAAACCAATGCTTTGATAAAAAACTGTTTGATAGGAGTCAGAGTGACAGAGCCGAAAGAGCGGATTTGTCTACTTTTATTTTCTCCATCACTTTCATAGATCAATGCAAGTGGATTAGCGTACTCATACATAGTAGGATGCTCGACCCAACTACCATCATCATTTCTCGGACGGTCTGTCGGGATATAGGCCAGCGCATTTCTATAGATGACATCATTGAAGCTAGATCCAGAGCCAAACGCATGATAAGTCTGTTCACGTCCCATAAGGTTAAGGTTGAACTTCAATAAATCATCCCACATACTATGATTCACCTCAATACGGGTGGTTAAGACATCATTTTTAGAACGTTTGATGATACCTTCCGCAGATTTGTAGTTAATATTGGCGATATAATTAGATTTCGTAGTCCCTCCTTTCAAGCTCGCATTTGTCACCCAAGAGAAAGGAGTTTGCATAATCTCATCCATCCAATCGGTATCATATCCATAATCCACAGCACCCGGTTTACCCTGTTTTACCAATTCCCGATATTGGGAGGCGTCCATCATATTCAATTTTTTCTTGATATGCTGAGTGGTCATATAAGCGTGCACATCCACCGTAACAGGAATTTCTCCTCTCACTTTCTTCGTAGTGATGAAAATAACGCCATTATTACCCCGGGTTCCATAAATAGCGGCGGCTGAACCATCTTTTACCACATCAATGCTAGCGATATCCTCTGGAGCGACCATGTTAAGCTCTCCGGGAACACCATCAATAATCACGAGAGGAGATGCCCCAGTCGCAATACTGCCAACACCTCTCAACATAATTTGCGTAGAACTGGCAGGGTCTCCATCAGACAGTACAACACCCAGACCCGCAACCTTACCTTGTAACAATTGGGCGGCATCTTGTACGGAACCTTGTATGAAATCCTCACTTTTTACGCTGGAAATAGATGAGGTTAATTCTCCTTTTCTTTGTGTTCCATATCCGACAACCACGACCTCTTCCAGTTTTTGAGTGTCTTCTATAAGATTAATATCAATGTTATTTTTACCGGCCGTCACTACATCCTGCGTAAGATATCCGATATAAGACACTTGCAAGCTCGCACCAGACGGGACATCGAGCGTATAATTTCCATCTATATCCGTGATCGTCCCCACTGTAGTCCCCTTTACAACAACATTCGCTCCGATAATAGGCTCCCCATATTGATCTTTTACAATTCCTGTTATCTTCGTTTTTTTATCGACAGAGGTTAAGATATCCTTCTTCAAGATAATATTCTTTCCTTGGATCTCATACGTCAGCCCTTGACCACGCAAAATTTGTTCGATTACCGCATTGATCGATTGATTTTCCGAAGACACGGATATTTTCTTCCCTGTATCCACGTCCGCAGACGAGAATACAAACGAGTAGCCACTCCTACTCTTCAGCTCATCCATCGCTTGTTTTACTGTTATATTACTCATTTTCAATGTTATATTCTGAGAACTAACAGTTAAATTTAAGCAAAACGAAGCCATGGCCACATAAATGACCTTTTTTACAACTTTCATAAATAGCTTAATTTTTAGTAATTTAACTTGTGATTGATGATGACCTTTCAGAGGATTGATTACATTTGTATTCCTCATCCAGATCATTTGCATAATGTAATTTGAGGATTTATGAGTCGGAGGATCTAGCCCATTCTCCGATTCCTTTTATGATCCTGTTACTCCTTTTTTAATCTCCTTCCATATTCTCCATATTAAAACAATTTTAAGGTTAAACAATTATCTATCACTTCGCATAAAGCAGAATACTATCACCTTCCACTTTATATCTTACTTGATTTGTCGCAGTTATAATATCTAACACATTATAGATAGTCTGTTCTTTTCTATTGAATAACGCATAAAAGCGATTATGGGTTAACTGTTCATCCGCAATATGAATCTTCACATTATAGCTACGATTCAGTTCTTTCACAATGTCAGATAGAGGCATCTCATCGAAGAATAGTCCATCGTTTGTCCATTCCTTAGCGTTTTTCACTTCCGCTCGGCTTATAATCATTTCCCCGGTAAGTTTATTCAAGGTAACCTTCTCTGAAGGAGACAAGTAGTTTATTCCCATCTTCTTTACATAATTCTCTAGCTGAACTTTTCCTTCCAACAGATTCACGGTTACCTCTTCGTCCTCGTCATAATTCCGGAAGTTGAACTTAGTACCCAATACTTTTACATTCAACTCTTTCGTCATTACATCAAAAGGTAACTTCTCATTTTTCCTCACCTCAAAATAAGCCTCTCCATTCAGCCGAAGATGGCGGTCTTTCACCCCAAAACCTTGCGAATATACGATCTTTGAGCCAGCGTTTAACCAGACCAATGTACTATCCGGTAAAATCAGCTTGGTCTTGGCCCCTAAAGGAGCTTCCACCAAAATATCCGCAAACTGGTTCTGTAATTGCCGCTCACCCCACCAATAGGAAATCGTAGAAGCGATCAATAATAGGATAACCGCTGCCGCACCATAAACGATTTTAGGAATATTGAAAACCGTACGGCGTTTTTGCTGGGTACGAGAAACAAAACGATCGAACGCCTTATCGACATTATAGGCACAGGAATCATCGGCAACCAAAGCAGAGAACCAAAGTTCTTGTTCTTCATGATCAGGTAATGATCGCTCGTTTTTCGTATGTGATTTCTTTTCTTCCATATAGATTAAATATCCAGCTTTTATATATAAGACAGTTATTTCTCCTCAAGGGGTAGTGAGAAACATCAATTTTTTCATCCTCACAAGGAGAAAAATGATATCAACAAGATCAGATACTTCCTCAGATCTTGATGCAGGCGGGTTAAAGCCATCTTTATGTGGTATTTAACCGTATTGACAGAAATTCCTAGCTCTGTAGCGATTTCCTCATTTTTCTTATGCTCAAAACGGCTTTTCCTAAAAACTCGTTTACATTCATCGCCTAAACTATCGATTGATTTTATGATCTCCTTCTCTAACTCCCGTTCAAGTAATATACCTAGCGGCTGTTCATCCGATTGTATCATAGCGTCCCACCCCAAGGTCTCAGACTCAATCTTCGAGAAACGGACTTCCTTCTTTTCCTTTTCTGATGAGATATGGTTATAACAGCGGTTCCGCACAGCCCGCATTAGATAAGCACGAAGAGAGCTATTTATATCCAATGTCTCACGGATTTCCCACAGATGAAATATCACATCACCAACTATAGTCTCCGCTAGAAATGGATCGCCAACCAACTCATTCGCAAATTGACATAGTACCACATAATGACGATCATATAAATATCGATAAGCATCTTGCTCGCCATTTCGTAATTTTTGCACTATTAACCGCTCCTTAACATCCATCTCATCGCAAAGATGAGATTTTAAAATGAAAATTAAAAATATTATTTCTAATTATACGATCTTCCATCCACGGCTTTTTCATTTACCGCTTCGTTTAAGTGAAGCTTCTTGTAGATTTTTATATGCGCTTTGGTTTTCAGTGGAAGGATTCGGGACAAACACGTACGACTTTCATCCAAAACACGTACATGTTTTTTCAAAAAGTCGTACGTGTTTTGGATGAAAGATCATCGTGCTTTTCTGACCCTGATTTTTAGCCTCTTATACACGAGGCTCATTAATGGTCTTATTGTTCGGAATTTGTCTTGAGAACAATGCTTTCCAGCTTAACCCAAACGGATGGGTTGCCATTTCATATACGTGCCGGTCCGCCATAACCACTCCATCGGGCCGTAGCGCAAGCCGGACAGCCAATATTGGCTAAAGGCAATCTGTATGGCCGTAAATCCAAGGCAGACCAATACACTCAAGAAAACACCCAAATGGCTCCAATCCAAGCCAAAACCGGAGAAAATAAAGACACCGGTCACGGATTGTACGATATAGTTTGTCAATCCCATACGCCCATAGCTAACCAATGGTTTCATGGCATTTTGAACTTTTACCGAGCGGTAAGCCTCTAAGACCAACACCACCCACAGATAAGCCGTCATCAGATTAATCAAGTTAGTTGTCGTAGCACCCATCCACGCATTGATAGAGACCTCACGCCAAGATGCGGCAGGTATATAAGGTTTTAGCAGATACAACAAGCCGATTAAAACCAACGCGACCAACGCCCCGTAATTCAAACGGCTACGGAACTCATCCATGCGTTGGAACAAGCGGATTCGGCCTACGATAAATCCGAGGATAAACAATCCCAAGGTCAGATAGATACGACCGCTGGCAAACTGGAAATTCATTTTTCCTACCAATCCGTCCCAAGCGTTGTTCTCAATGGTCTCGGCTAATGTCGGGACTCGCCGGGGAACCTCAGCACGAGCGATAGGTGCGGCAGCCGGTCTCTCCACCACTTGCTCGACGGCAGGAGCCGTTACAGCCTTATACGCTACGGGAATTAGCGAGGCACCGCCCAAGAAAAGGAAAAGGGTGATTCCCACCAATAATTTAGTAGGCCATTTATACATCAATACCAATACAAAACCAAGCAACGCATACACCAACAAAATATCTACACGGACTAATAAACCATGAACAAAACCAATCACCAGCAATAGTACCAATCGCCATAAAAAACGAGGACGGAAATCAACACCTTTTTGAGCTGCCCGATCCATCTGGATAAAGAAGCTCAAACCAAACAGGCAAGAAAATATAATGAAGAACTTGCCGAACACCAAGTAATTAATAAACCACCGAAAAATCTCATCCAGCGTCCCTTCCCAAGGGAACATGGCTTGGGGAGCCATCGTCCCCATAGCGCCAAAATGCTGCATCCCATGAATCAAGCAAATACCAATCAAGGAGAAGCCACGCAGAGCGTCGATTACCGTAATACGTCCACCGGACGAAGCAAGTGTCTTATTCATTTCCATATCCGTAATAATTTTTATTCTTATTCGTTTTTTCAAGTTTGATAACGCGAAAGTAAATGGTGGCACTAAACACCGCAATACCTCCAAACTCCAAAACGAAAACAATATACCTTATCACGAATATCCCTATGTTAATGATTCATATAGTATTGGATTACACGCAATTGTTGTTCCAAGGCACGCCCAATATTCCGGCAGGTGAAATCCTTATCCATCGCCTGCTCCAAGGAAACCGGATAAGGAAGAAGTGGTAAGACCGCCAGAAACCCGGATTTATTAAGTGCCTCTACCTCCTCTACGGAACCACCTATTACGATAACCGGGATATCCTGTCTCACACCTGCCTGCAACACTCCGAATGGGGTCTTTCCCATGCAAGTCTGTTTATCCAGTTTACCTTCTCCCGTAATAATTAGATCCGCCCCCCGTATACATTCATCAAAACGCAAGGCATCCAGAACCATCCGGATACCGGGTTTAAGTTCAGCCTTTAGGAAAGCGACAAATCCTCCACCTAAACCACCTGCGGCTCCCGCACCCGGAATGTCGTCTATCTTTATTCGTCCCGTTCTTTTTATGACTTCCGCAAAATTTCGCAAGCCCTCATCCAGCAAACGGACCATAGCGTCATCCGCTCCCTTTTGGCGGGCAAAGACATACGCCGCCCCTTTCTCACCATAAAAAGGGTTATTCACATCGCAGGCTATGGTAAATGAAGTTTCCCGCAATTGCGATAATGCCCTTGAACAATCGATCTCATAAATCCGATTAAGGATCTGCCCACCCAATTCCAGCTCATTCCCGTCTCTATCAAGAAAACGAAAACCCAAGGCCTGCAACATACCGGTTCCTCCGTCATTTGTCGCGCTTCCCCCTATTCCTATTAAGAAATTCCGGCAGCCACGCTCCATAGCGTCTTTTATCAACTCTCCGGTTCCATATGTCGTTGTTCTCAAGGGATTACGCTCCGACACAGGCACTAACGTAAGGCCACTCGCTGTCGCCATCTCGATAACCGCCGTACGATTATCCCCCAGTATCCCATAAGTAGCCTCGACCGGCCTCATCAACGGATCATGTACGACACAAGATACGACTTCTCCACCCATCGCCGTAATCAAAGTCTCCACGGTACCTTCTCCCCCATCCCCAACCGGGATTTTCACGACCTCGCAATCCGGAAAAACCTTATGGATCGCCAACTCGGCACATTCAGCCACTTCAATAGAAGATACTGAGCCTTTAAATGAATCGGAAGCAACAACAATTTTTCTCATTTAATCTCCTTTTTACACATAATAATAAAATAAATCAATTCCTTCAAGATGCCCCAATATATAGATTTTAAATCAAATGAAGTACTACTTACTTGGGTAGAGAAGATATACTTCATTGGCAAAGTAAGCTATCTCCTGTGACAAAATAAGTATATCTCCTGCGACAAAAAAACTAAAAGTGACATTTTAATGCGGTTACCCTTCATAGTCTTTCAAGAATTTGTCTAATAGTATTCAAATTTTTATTTTTGCATTTATTATAATACAATTATACATTATGAAACAAAAATTGAACATTACTACATTCTTACTGTTTTGGTGCATCACCGCTTTATGGTCTATCCCACGTCCCGAATATCCCCGTCCACAATTTGAACGCATGGATTGGGTAAATTTGAACGGAGAATGGACTTGCTCATTCGATTTCGGAGGTACCGGAATGGAACGGGAGTTCTATAAATCGAACGGTTTTGACCAAAAGATCACAGTGCCTTTCTGCCCGGAAAGTAAGTTATCCGGCGTAAAATACACGGATTTCATTCAACATTTCTGGTATCAGCGTCCTATCACGATCCCACAAGAATGGAATGGAAAGAATATAAGACTTAACTTTGGAGCTGTTTATTATAAATCGGAAATATACATTGATGGAGTCTTAGCCAATCGCCATTTTGGCGGAACCTCTTCTTTCGCAGTAGATATCACCTCCTTGGTAACACCAGGAAAGACACATAGCCTAGTCGTATATGTAGAAAGTGACCTACGAAGCGCAAAACAACCGGCAGGAAAACAAAACCTACAATTTGAATCCTACGCCTGTAATTATACCCGGACCACAGGTATTTGGCAAACGGTTTGGATGGAGGCTGTCCATCCGGAAGGATTGCAATCCGTGCAGTTGCTGACAGATATAGACCAACAACAATTGGTTGTGCGTCCTCGTTTCTATAAAGAACTAGGAGGTAAATTGCAAGTAACCGTAAAAGACAACGGTAAAATAGTAGCCAGCCAAACCATTACGGCAAGCTCCTTATCTTCTGCTATTCTACCCATCAAGAAAATGAAAACATGGAGTCCGGAAAACCCTTTTCTGTACGACTTGGAATACAAAGTAATAGATAAGAACGGGAAGGTAGTAGATGAGGTAAGAAGCTATACAGGTATGCGTAAGGTACATATCGAAGGCAATAAGATTTATCTGAACAACAAACCTTATTACCAACGCTTGGTACTTGATCAAGGATTCTATCCCGATGGAATTTGGACGGCTCCTAGCGACGAGGCGTTAAAGCATGACATCGAACTCTCCATGGCGGCCGGCTTTAATGGTGCCCGCCTCCATCAGAAAGTATTCGAGGAACGTTTCTATTATTGGGCGGATAAGATGGGCTATCTTACATGGGGGGAAGCTTCCAGTTGGGGAATGGATTGCAATGATACGGAAACCGCCCGGAATTTCATAACTGAATGGACCGAAATCGTAGAACGTGACCGTAACCATCCTTCCCTTCTTATCTGGACACCTACAAACGAGGAGTTCTGGCCTGATCGCATACAATATCCGCGCCTGATGCACGACCTGTATAACCTAACGAAAATGATAGACCCGACGCGTCCTTTCCACGGTACCAGCGGTGGTGTACACATCGCTACCGATATCTGGACAATCCACAATTACGAGCAAAATCCGGAAGAATTGAAAAAGCAACTGTATAATGACGGTAAACTATTTGTCACCCCAAAATGGGAAATACAATTGATGCCGAAAAATATCGGTTTCAACGGCCTGAAATATACAGACCAATACCAATTCCCGGAATATAAAAAAGATATGCCTTATTTAGTTGATGAGTTTGGCGGTATAAAATGGAACCCGTCACAACAGATGGAAAGTGCCCAAAATACATCTTGGGGATATGGAGAGCCCCCCCATTCTTTAGAAGAGTTTTACAAACGTTTGGAGGGGCAAGTTAACGCTGTCCTATCTCTTTCGAAGGATATCTGGGGATATTGCTATACACAGTTGACTGATGTGGAACAAGAGCAAAACGGTATCTATTATTATGACCGTACGCCAAAATTCGACATGAAGCGTATTCATGATATCTTCAGCCAAACCCCGAAGGTAGAATAACATCATGATCTTAGTACGAGGGACAGTCAATATGTAACAACCAAATTTTATCAGGGACGTATCCACATGGATACGTCCCTTAATTTTTACAGATTACATATTTATCTTTATCTCAAAAATTTAATAAATAAAATAAATAACCTTGATAAGTATCTACTTTCGTTTGGTTAATTTTGAATAGCACAACATTATTTATCAACAGATTCTCCTCGAACTCCACCACCTTCTCAGTAATGACCTGCGGTTCCGTACAATCTATGCTCTAAGTTTTTTCATATTCATTTGCAATTATCACCAGCTCAAATATTTTAAGACAAAAGGGAAAAATATTAGCTCTTTACTTACAAAATAAAAAAATACGGAACTCACCAATGAATCCCGTATTCTTTAATTATCAACATTTTAGAGGATATGCTACTTTTTTCTTGTACATCTTATAACTTCCTGATTGATGTACTTAACTTTCTCCAGATCCATCTTTTCCACCTTTCGGTCATAAGTGACCAAGCCGTTTATCTCATGTTCCACATCTGTAGTCTGCGTATAGATGGCCGTGCTTAGTCCGAAATAGTTTATCATCTGCTCTAGCTCGGTAAGCATTAATACATAGGTATCAGTCAAGATTTCTCTATTCAACATCATCTCATAAGCGTCATTGCGTACAGGCCACATATGCCCACGCACAAATAGACCTTTTCCTCCGAATTCGCCAAGAGATGCGGCACGTTTATCATCGGGACGGGGGATCGCCTTAGGCTCGATCTTGCCATAATGATGCATATCCACGAAATCTCCATTTCCGGGATCTCCATAAGCATTACGATAGCCCGGAGCGTAATTATATCCCGACATACCGTTTACCCAACGATTCGGATCGTACTTTTTCACCCAAGCTGTGATGTCTGTTGCTTCAAAGGCTCCCCAATTCTCATTAAACGGAACCCACATCACAATAGAAGGCGAGCTGACGTGTTGGTCGATCATCACTTTCAATTCGTCACGGAACTGTTTACGAACCGCCACGGAATCCTCACCATCAGGCTCCCAAAGATTCGGCATATCTTGCCAAACCATCAAGCCAAGCCTATCACAATGATAATACCAACGTTGAGGCTCTACTTTGATATGCTTGCGTATTACATTAAAACCCGCACGTTTCGCCAGTTCTATATCATATAACAAAGCCTTGTCGGTAGGAGCGGTAAATGCGCCATCGGGCCAATAACCTTGATCTAAAAGACCGATATGGAAAACAAACTCCCCGTTCAATAAAGGCCGAAGCACACCATCTACCTTTCCCATACTAACAGAGCGCATACCAAAATAAGAGGATACCTCATCGATTATCTTGCCCTTTCGATCTTTCAACTGTAATTTCAAACCATACAAGAAAGGATCATCCGGGCTCCATAGACGGGGCTCCCGGATAGGCAAGTAAAAACTCATATTGGAATTTCCTTCGGTTCTTGCCACCTCTGAAGTACCATTATCCGCGATAGCCGTTACCTTTAACTCCTTATCCTCCGTATAAGCAATTACTTCCAACCGATTATTTTTTAAATCGGGAACAAGCTTAATCTGAGAAATATATTGTTTCTCTACCGGTTCAAGCCAAACGGTTTGCCAGATACCGGAGGTAAAAATATAATCTCCACGTGAGCCGTTCTTGCCCGAAGCGGCCCGGCCGTCGTTAGGATCATAAGCACCTACCACAAGGACATTTTCACCGGATTTCAAATAATCAGTAATATTTAAACTAAAAGCATCGTACCCTCCCGTATGGGTACCCACCTTCTTACCGTTGACAAACACGGACGAGATCCGATCTACAGCCCCAAAATTCAACAATACATTCCTGCCCTTCCATGCTTGAGGAACAGAGAAGCTACGCCTATACCACAGGCAAGTATCACCCCCACGAGCTATACCGGATAATTCCGATTCAGGAGGATACGGCACACGTATCTTTTCTACTTTCGCGGGAAAGACTGGAGGGGTGGTTGCCGTAACAGGATCAAGCAGGTCTTTTCCTCCCATATAATCCCATATACCATTCAGATTCAACCATTCCGAACGCACCATCTGCGGACGCGGATATTCCGGTAAAGGAATCTCAGCCTTCAATGCCTCCTCTGTCCATGGGGTAGGCAATGTGAACTTCTCTAGGATTTGCGCCTTTACGGAGAAGAGATCTCCCCCAAAAAGAAAGGAGCAAAGAGCTAAACTAACAACGGTAATCTTTTTCATAAACCAACTATTTAAATAATTCTGGATAATATTTCCGGATCAAATCTTGATCTTCTTTCTCCAACTTATCGATCAAGACTGGCTTATCTTGCGGCCGGAGACCTTTTTGGTTAATTTTGTTGATCAAGCTCCAATCCTTAGCCGGTTTCTCCGGGCTGGGATCGGCAGGTTCATGAGCCGGCAAATCATAACGGGTAAAGTCGATGACGTAAGCCGGGGAATTTTTCGCATGCCAATCACGTAATAAGGCCAAGCGGAATTCCTTATTCATAAACCATTTTATCTCCAAATTATTATAAGAGTCTCCCAAACCAGAGCCTCGTTCTACGAAGCGATAGTTCCAGTCGTCGTTCGATTTATATTGTTTTCTCCAAAGTTCGCCAAATTCTCCGAACGTAACGAAATGAGTATCCGGCCAGCGTTCCTTGGTACCCGTTACCCACATCTTCATGGCATCACAGATGAGATCCTTCCCGAACTCATGTACCATCTGCGCCTCCCAGATATTGGCGACCCAGCCAAAGCCATTCAACTCAAGACCTTTATCAAAGTGAATCGCTTCCGTGTGCATCACCTCACGATGCCCCAAGTCAAGCCCCCAACCTTTGTACGTCTCGATCGGACCGACACCTCTACGACTGTTGTATCCATCGATACCATGTCCGGTCTGTCCGCTACGGCGGGCACAGATAAAGTCCATCGTCCAGCCATCCAGATTCACGCAATCGATGAAATCGCTTTTTCCCTGCGCCGGCTTGCAGAAGTGTTCCGTCGAGGGATAGAAAGGATAAGAAGGAGAACCGTCAGCACCACCACCGTCTATATTATGCTGGCTCCAGATCACGGCGTGCGCCACATGGATGTTCTCTTTCTCCGCCAAATATCTCAAATTATCGGCCGATAAGAAACCTCCCATAATTGACTGCGGACGATAACCATTTCCTACCATTTTAGAAATGATCTCTATCGCCTCCGACATCTCACGGTTTACCCGCTCACGGGGTAGATACATCGCCGGAAAATAACCGGGGAAATAAGTAACCTCATCCCCATATTTCTTTTGGCACTCCACTACGTAATCACGAATCTCCCGGTAATTCTTCCGTCCGTCCTCCAAGGCGTTCATCGTGAATCCCCATGTAAGGCGACCGTTCGGGTTATTTGTGGCGAAAGCCTCCCGCAAGGCACGTACTCCCTCAAGCGTATGCCAATCCACCTCATCCCGGGGATGCAACTTGACATCCCGGGAGACCTCCCAAGGCGTCGTACGTATCATGATACATAAGGTGACAAAACGATTTCCTTCTATCGTCAGCGGTTCCATATTCACCGGGGCGACCACAGGATCTGCCGCCCTTAATTGAAAACCACTGAGCACAGCGACCATCCATACGATCGCCCATTTTCTCCAAGCTAATATATTCATATCATTATTTCTCATGTGTACAATTTAATCTCATATTTGTACAATCTATTACTATTTCCTGATCCGACGGAAATATCCTAAAGACATAATCCGAACCAGATTCAGGTTTCCTTATATGGCCTTTTTCGCAAGTGATCACGTAGTTAAAACCATCGAAGCTAGCGTTGACCGCCTTATCCTCTATAACGGTGAAAGGTAGCTCCTTCCCTGCCGCAGCCTTTAGCTCTAAAGCCCATGAGAAATCCGCCTCCTTTGACAGAGCGGCTACCTCGAAGCGGGTCTCATAGAAGGTGATCTTGAAAGCATGGCCTTTTAAGTCTTCGGCGGAAACTACCAAGGTATCCTTGCCTATCTCCGTCACCACCGGATGATCCAAGGTAAGTTCCTCCTTATCTCCATCCTTGTCTAATCGGACGATCCGAAGCCCGGCACGATCGAGTCCCTCGCTCCACATGAATCCGTCCACGACGGGCAAGGTATAGAATAGGAACTGGTTCCCGTCTCCGGGCTTTTCCAGATAAGCAGACTTATAGCTCTCGTCGAAAAGATGGATATCCCTAAAGCGGAACGTTCCCTTCTCCCACAATAAGTTCGCCCGATAATAACGGCTGTTAAACCAGACCGTCTTATTGCCTTCTCCACGGACATCCGTCAACGTAGTGACAGCCGTCGCCGGCGTAACCTTGAAGCAATCCTTGAACCACGCACCGGATTCGCCCAGCGTCTCCACCCGGATCTTATTTTCCTTCCTCAAGGAGTCCAAGATAGGGATCTGCATCTCCAGTCCCTTGCTCATATTACTCCACGTGAAAGAGTTCTCCTGTCCCGCTTGCGCGTAATTGAAGGCCAGACAAGGCTGATCCACGATCGATTCCAAGAAATAATCCACCCAGCGGCGATCCATGCCCGCCTTCTCATACACGGGTTCCAAAGAGATCACCCCTTGACGCTCTTGTCCCAGACCATCATCATACTGATAAATAGGATCACTGCCCAGCATACGGAAAATAGGAACGGGGATTTGCCCCTCCTCGGTCTGCGCCGGCATATAGGCGTTTACCCGGCTCGGGTAATAGGCTTGGTTCCAGTAACCACCCCATAGGGTATAACCATCCGTCCCCACTTGATCCTTGCAGTTGCACGACGCCACGATCTTATATTTATCGTACATATAGCCCAAGGTATGCGCGTCGATAAACCAAGAGCCGACCGATTTCGGGTACGTGCCGAATATCTCCTTGAACTTCGCCATATAGACATCCACCAGTCGCTCCCGTTCTTCTTTCGTATATCCGGTGCTGAAAGCGATATTCGCGTGCGAGACCCAAGAATGCTCACCACGCCACTTGATCCCGGCGGCCTCGATCTGCGGTTGCGTAAGTTCCCACCAAGCGCCGATCTCGGAATGATCATTGAGTTTACTTTTCAACAGATCTTGGTACAATGGGTTGATCAACGCATCGTACTGCAATAAGAAGGTTGCCGGTAAATCATATTTATTCACCAATTTCACTTGCTCACAAACCGTCTCGTACAATAAACTATCAGCGTTCTCCACCCGGTAATCTGTCTGGCGGATGAAATTGATGATGTTGATAATACGGGGAGCAGCCGCACTCTCAACCGGTTTCTCTCCCGCACTACGGCATCCCGCACAGCAGAAGACGATAAAGCATACAAGACCTATCTTCTTTATGAATGACATTCGATTCAATTTTAAATTCATTTACTCTCATAAAATATTCTAGAAATGGCATTTCACCGGTGTAAAATCATTTTTAGAGATCTAAAAAGCATTTCGCAAGGGTGCAAAGCCATTTCTTAAACCTAAAAATGGCATTTCACAAGCGCAAAGTCGTTTTTAGAAATCTAAAAGGTACTTCGCGAGGGTGAAAAGCCATTTCTTAGATCTAAAAAGGCATTTTACACCAGTGCAAGGCCATTTTTACCGGAATATAAGGCATTACCCTACCACCCCGGGTTGTTCGGAGCCAAGTTCGGGTTCAGATACAACTCATCCAACGGAAGGGAATAATAGTAATGCTTCGGGGTCACAAAGTTACGATTCTCCGCCGGTTCCACAATCAAGAAACCATTTTCGTCTGTCAAACCGGGATTTCCCTCGTTCAAGACATCCAAGTTCTCGTATTCCGAACCTTTCAGCTTAATACCTTTTATGGCACCTATCAATTCCGTCTCAGCCGTCTTCCAACGTCTCAAATCATCCCTGCGGAAGCCTTCGAACGCTAACTCGATCGTACGTTCCCGACGGATCTCCGTCCGCATATCCAACCCATTGCTCTTCACGAAAGCGTTGGTCAAAGGAGGCATCTCCACGCCTTTCCGGGAACGGATCACATTGATCGTCTTGTTCAAGATGTCATCGCTGATCGCCCCGTCTTTCTCGTAAGTGGCCTCGGCCAATATCAGCAATACCTCCGGATAACGGATGATGTGATAATCATATACATCCTTGTCAGAAGGAACGGAAGTCTCCGCCATATATTTCCACAACTTATAACCCGTACGTGTCTCGGGACGTATGGTAAATTGCGGCGGGCAAGTCAAGGCGCCGTCTTGCGGACTGATATAGTCGGTTCCGGGCATCAAGAAGGTCTGTTTCATACGAGGATCACGATTCTCGTATTCGCTCTTGATCGTGGCATATCCCTCAAATCCGGAATTAGCGTTCTCAATTGGCAATCCCGTACTCTTACACAAATACATATCTGCCAGCTTACGGGTAGGCGTCCCTCGCCATCCCCAATATACAGGGCACGCGTCGCTATGGTGGCGGATATCCGTCTCGTACCGACTGTCGAAGATACCTTCTTTTGAATTATCGCCCGCATTGATAAACAAGTAGCGGTAGCTCTCCTCACCAGAGCCTTCATATAAAGCATACTCACCACTATCGATCACTTTTGCAGCGGCATCGATCGCTTGTTGCAACAACTGCTGATAGTCCGAACGGTGCTGGTGATACTTCGCCCACGTCCCGGCAAACAAGGCAACCCTCGCTTTCAACGCCAAGGCAGCGCCTTGGGTTACACGTCCCGCCTCATCCGAGCTTAACTCACTTTGCAAGGGTAGTTTAGCATACACCTCGTTGAGTTCCGACAAGATGAAGTCTTCCACCTCCTGTTGCTTATTCCTAGAACCATACAACTCCGGGGAATCTACGGTAAGCACCTTCGTCAAGATAGGAATATCGTTGTATTTCGCCATCAACCGAAAATGCGAGTAAGCACGGAAGAAACGGGCCTCAGCCACATACCGCTCGATCTCCGAGGGATCGCCCTCGTACGTCTGGCTCTTCTCGATAATCATATTGCTCTGACGCAGGTCTATGAAAGTAGAGTCCCATAGGGCATCCGTATTCGGGGCGATCAACGTACCGTTGCTCGTCGTGTTCTCGTTCAACTCATAGGCGATATCGCTATCCGTATCCTTCGTGCCGAACGTCTCGGTACGTGTGTAGAGCCAATTGACCTCTTTCTCGAAATCATCCGGGGTTTTCCAGAATAGCTCGTCCGGCATATTATCTTTTGGCAACAGGTCTATATCTTGGCAACTTGACAAGAACAAAGCGGAAACAATAAAGCTTCCCAATATTATCCGATAGTTTTTCATGACTTTTCGCTTTAATTTTTAAAATACGACATTTATACCAAATGAATAATTACGGGTAAACGGATAGGAGGTAATGCTACCGCTGTTCTCCTCCGGGTCCCAACCATTTGGCGTGTTATGTACCTCAAATAAATCCTCGCCGGAAAAATACACCCGCACCTTCTGCAAACCGGCCTTCGAGGTCAAAGTCTGCGGGATCGTATAACCGAACTGCAAGTTTTTCAAACGAGCATACGCAACGTTAAACTTCGTGTTCGTAGATACATAATAATTGTAGTTTCGTTTATCCTTCAACGTGATCGCCGGATATTGGGCATCCGTTCTTTCCGGGGTCCAAGTCTTTCCATACCAATACTCGGCGGATTGATACCATGCCTCTGGCATCGGGCATCGGCTCTCCCCTTCCAAGAACATCGTCCTACGGCCTACTCCTTGTATGAAAGCGCTCAAATCGAATCCCTTCCAAGCCATACTCAGGTTAAAGCCGAAATTATAACGAGGGTTCTTGTCACCCAAGTATTTCACGTCACCGGAGCCTTCTTTGCCATCACCTAATACGGATAGCTTCCCGTCTCCATCCAAGTCCTTGTACATAGCGTCACCTACGCTCAAGTCACCCGGGATACCTCCTTCCGAGAAACGAGATTTATACGCCTCCAATTCTTGCTCATTCTGGATGATTCCATCAAATTCATATCCGAAATAGGAATTCAACGGATATCCGGTCGGAGTCTCGTTATTACCTAATTGGATCAGGTTACTTCCAACCCGATCCACGACCTTGTTTTTTGCGTCACTGATATTAAAGCGAACCGAGTAGCTGAAATCCTTGATCTGATCCCTCCAGCCTAGAGAGATTTCCCATCCATGAATACTTAAATGGCCGCTGTTCGTGCTCGGAGCGTCCGCACCTAACATAGAAGGATAGGTCTTCGGGATAAGCATGTTTTTATTCTCTTTCCAGAAGTAGTCGAACGATCCATATAAACGGTTATTGAGCGTCGAGAAATCAAATCCCACATTGGTTGTCTGGATCGTCTCCCATGTACGAGAGGTAGAAATAATATTTCCAGACGTAGCCATTTGTCCTTTTACGCCAGCCCCGAAAGGATAATAATCGTTCGATAAAGAGATCAATTGAATATAATCATACAATCCGATACCGGACTGATTACCCATCTCTCCGTAAGAAGCCCTTACCTTCAAGTCCTCGAACCAACCTAACCGTTTCATGAAGCCCTCTTCTCCGACACGCCAAGCCGCATTTACACCCGGGAACCATCCCCAGCGGTGATCCGGATCAAAACGGGAACTGCCATCCGCACGGATCGTTCCTTCGATGACATATTTATTGGCAAACGTATAATTCACTCTGGAGAAGAAAGAATTAATCGTCCACTGATTTCCCTCGCTCCAAGCGTTTTGATCTTGGGCGCTTCCCAATTGCAAAGACATATTTTCTTGTTGGTCGAAGTTAATACGCTTCGCCGTGAACCGATCATAGTTCTCAGACTCATGGGAAGTACCGACCATCACGCTTAAATCATGTCGGTCATTGAAGTTCTTTTTATAATCAGCATAGAGTGTGAAGTTCTTGGATAAAGTTTTCTGGTAACGACGCTCCGCGCTATTCGGCGTACGTTTCTCCCGAACCTCGTTATTATCCCAATCGTAATTGATGATTTTCTTGTTCGTCACGTTCTCGTCCTGATCATACTTACGGATCACGGCTTGCCCCACCAATTGTAATCCGTCGATCACTTTCCAGCGTAATTGGTTGTTGACCGTTATATTACCTGTAGTCTTATTCACCATACCCCCGTCTTCCAATACTTGGGCCGGATTATCGAAACCCTCGAATGTATAGAAAGTTCCCGACGGATTGTACATCGGAGTCCAAGAGCGAGTCTTATAAATCAGTTCCCATATATTTTGTCCTTCCGTCAAACCCGAGGAATAGTCCCTGTTGCTTGCCTCATAAGCTAAATTAAGATCGTAAGTCAAGTTCTTGAAGATCTCGACGCTCGATTTAGCACGTACGAAGTAACGCTTGTTCACATCCTCACCAAATTTAGGGATACCTTCCTCCCGCTGATGGCCTAAAGACAACATATACGAGTATCTCTCTCCACCGCCGGAGATATTGACATTGTAATTCTGCATATTACCATTGCCAATAAGCATATCATTCCAGTCTTGATCCTTGAAGAATTGCGGATAACCGGTCCAACGCCCCCATTCCGCATCAGTCAACACCAGATCACTATTCTGCCGGATCAGGTCCAATTGATCTCTCGTGTATTCCGGAGTGAATGATCCATCGGTGATCTCTAAGGCCATCTCCGCATGTTGTAATAGATTCGCCGGTTTCCTTAACAACGCTGGAGTCTTAATAGAGTAATATGCATCAAAAGCAACAGATGTCTTCTGATTGCGCTTACCACTTTTCGTTGTCACCAGAATAACACCATCCGAGGCACGAGCACCGTAAATAGCGGCCGTACCATCTTTCAATACGGAAATATTCTCGATATCGGAAGGATTGATCATATTAATGTTTCCCTCCGCTCCATCAATCAAAACAAGGGGAGTACCACCGTTGATAGAAGAGACATCACGAACCTTCATGGTCATGTCCGAGCCCGGAGCGCCTCCGGCACGTGTAATCGTCAAACCGGGTACCTCTCCCTGCAAAGCCTGAGCCGCATTCTGAATCGGACGAGATTCAAACGCTTTCGCGTCGGCCGTAGATACGGCACCACCCAAGTTCGCTCTTTTTACCGTACCATAACCGACAACTACAACCTCATCCATTTGCAAAGCATCTTCCCGTAACTTCACGTTCAAATTCGCTTCCTTGCCGGGACGCAATTCCGTCATGGCATATCCGATGTAAGAGATTTGAAGGACACCGTTTTCCGATACCTCCATCGTAAATTTTCCATCAAGGTCCGTAACCGTTCCGTTGGTAGTACCTTTCTCAACTACGTTCGCACCGATAATAGGTTCTCCATTCTCGTCGGTCACAACACCTTGCACTAAATTCTTCTTTTGCAAAACGGCTTGTGAGGAAGGGACGGCTTTCTCGTTTTTTGTAGAGGGATTAATCAAGATGAAATTATTCTCCGTAATCTCATACTTTACGCCTTCCCCTGCGAAAAGACGCTTTAAAATGGTTTCCACCGTCTGCTCTTTCACATGTACAGATACTTTCTTATTCAGGTTAACCTTCTCGCTCTCGTAGATAAAACGGAAGCCAGACTGTTTCTCTATCTTGAAAAGAACCTCCTTTATTGTCTGGTTATTAACGTCCAAAGACAACTTTGTCTCTTGCGAATAGACAGAGGCCGAGATCTGAAGTGAACATGCGATAGAGAATAATGTCGTCAATCTCATAATAGACAAAGTTTTTTTAAGGACCGGAGACTCTTCCGGCCTTGCTATATTCCAAAAATTCATATATTTGTAATTCGATTGTTTGTTAACACTAGTGTTACGAGCACTAATTTTAATGATCAAAAAGATGACGGGGAATGTTCCAGCATTTCCCGTTTTTCATGTGTATTCATGCGATTCTTGTTCTTTACTTCATAGGCAGACTTTATTTAGAGGTTATACTTATATTTTTTCCTTTCACGCTATAACTTATATCACTCAATCGGGACAATACGCCCAATATATCCGTTATGGTTTCCTCCTGTATGACTCCATCGTAATGTATACTATTCCCCAAATCCTTTTGAAGATGGATAGTCACATCGTACCTCCTCTCCAGATATTTACAGACGGAAGCTAGCGGCATATGATCCATATAGAGTTTATCTTCCAGCCAACTGTACGAATGAGATAACACGCCCGATGTCGGTCTCATCTTGTTGGTTTGCTTATCGAAAATCGCCATGTCACCGGCGTTCATTAGCAACTTATCATTCCCATGATCCAACTCGATACAGCCTTCCACCAACGAGGCTTCAACTGTTTTTTCATCCGTGTACGCTTGCAAATTAAAAGAAGTACCATGTACCTTTAAGCGTAATCCATTGTTCATCTTGATCACGAACGGTATCTTGTTCTTCGAGACATCGAAGAAGCCCTCTCCTTGGAAATTCACTTCCCTGATATTCTCCTTCGCGTTATAGGAATACGTAATATCAGATCCAGAATTCAGCTTAACAACGGAACCATCCGGCAAGACCACCTCCGATCGGCTTCCGTAATCAGCGGTCATTCGAACCAGCATTTCCGGCTGTTTATCAAATACTCCCATTTTCGAAAACCCGAGGACAAGCAATAAAGTAGCCGCCACTCCTGAAATGATATATCCGATATTCACCAAGCGTTTCCGCTTATTATCTCTCTCCTTATTGATACGATCGATCTTATCCCATGCGTATTGAGCATTAAAAGTTTCTTGCTCCAGATAAGAGCCTGTTTCTTTCCAGATCTCTTTATACCGTTTAAAATCTTCTTGATTAGACTCATCCTCAGCCAACCATTCATCCAGAACCGGATCCACGATCTCTTCATTCATCCTCTCCGATAAATGGTCAACGATGTGTTCTCCTATTTGCTTTTTCTTCTCCATGAGTCTAGTCTTTATTTAAATGACACCACAAATAAAAAAAGGTCCTATACGAACCTTGAAAATTTTCTCATTATTTTATACCTCCTTCATCTCCAGACATTCCTTCAACTTCTGTAAAGACATCCATATTTGATTTTTAATTGTTTTCACGGATATAGATAGTTTCTCCGATATTTCTTTCTGCTTCAATCCTTTTACCCTGTGAAGAAGTAACACTTCTCTGCTCCGATCCGGCAAATGGTCTATACAATCATAAAGAGCGATCCTAAACTCTTCTGTTTCCAGTTGATTATCCTCATAGGATAGAAGTAATAAGTCTTGATTCTCTGATAAACTTCCCGTCTGCACCTTTGATCGGATAAAGTTCAAGGCCAGATGTTTAGCCATCCGATATAAATATCCTGATACATTTTCCTTTATCTCTATTCTCCCCCTATTTTTCCATAAATTCAAGAAAAGCTCTTGAACAACATCCTCCGCATCATTTCTATCCATCAATAGACTATACACATACTGACAAAGACGCCCGTAATAACGATCAAACAGTTTATTATAACTGATATAATCATTATTTCCGATCGCTAGCATTAAGACCTTATCGGCATGAACTTCCTGCATATAATCTTCATTTATCATGAATATTCACAATCGTCTTTACAGGTAAAAGAGTTTCGGCAAGACTATGGCTAACAAAAAGAAGAACGAAGATATAAAGCGAACAAATTCAGTTTGTAACCGAAGTTTAAAAAGATGCTTAGTAAAGAGATCTGAGATTTCAGGAAAAGGAGAACTGGATTATAAATATATGTGGTAGAATAATTTACAGTTTATCAACAAAACCATAGTCTTGCCGAGACTCAGTTGAAATAGATCTCAGAAGGATATTTTACAAGAAATTAATCCTGCCTTTCCACAAATCTCCTGTGACGCAAAAGTAGGAAAATTATTATTTGATTGATTATTTTATCATTCTTTTCATATAAGATCATCTTCCCTTTTACTCCCCAGCAAATAAAAAGGGAAATATCTCACGACACTTCCCTTTTACCATGAATCTTATGTTTGAATTATTTTACTTCTACTACAATCATCACAGGGAAATGATCAGATGGAACACGAGCTACATGTTTTTGCATGGAGACCTCCTTCGGAAAATTCGCATTTTGCTCATTCTTCGCATCTTTCGCTTCCGAACGATATGTATCCGTCAAGACACCATATTTTTTCACATCAAACTCTTTCGTAAGGAATAAATGATCGATACGACTGTCTGTTTTGCGATCCGCATGGAAGGCATTAAACGTGCCGTTGGGTACATACCGGAAATCCGCTATCTGATAAGAATCCCGCATAATACCGGAATTGTCCAGTAATAAGTAGGATTCATTATGTTGATCCACATTAAAATCACCTGTTAGAATCGCCGGTAGCTTCTCCGGAAATTCTTTCAACTTCTTAAGGATAAGTTTTGCGCTTTCCGCACGGGCCTGTACACCAATATGATCCATATGTAAGTTAAAGAACAAGAAAGTAAAGCCGGTTTGTTTATCCCGAAATTTACCCCATGTGCAAATACGGGGAAGAACGGCATCCCATCCCTTATTAGGGCGATCGGTTATCGTAGACAACCAAAAGTCCCCATGATCGAGCACCTCGAACTTTCCCGTACGATAAAATATGGCAGAATATTCACCAGCTTGCTTACCATCATCACGTCCTACCCCGATATAATCATAACCGGGCATCGCATTCTTTAGATCTTGCAACTGATGATATTTACCTTCTTGAGTCCCAAAGATATCAAAACCATGGAACTGCACCAATTGGGCAATGTAGGGATAACGTTGTCCCCAGCCATTCCCATTCGTCGAGTCTCCCGCATTCGCATTACGCAAATTATAGGTGGCTACTACCATTGACTCCGCTTGTAACGCAAATACGGAACAAAGGACAAATAAAAAAGAATAAATTAGCTTCTTCATACCTTTTATCATAAAATTAAATCCACATCAATAAATTAGAACTCTGCCTCTATCATTATCGGGAAATGATCCGAAGAGAAATGCCCATACTGGCACTCGTTCAAAGTCCCATATTTATTTACCTGAATACCTTTAGTGACGAAAATATAGTCAATCCGGTTTTTCATCGGGGCATTCAAATTGAATTGGTTTGTCGTTCCTACCGTCCCATAGGGTGGTGTTTTTGAGATTTCCCGTGAGTCCAACAGTAAACCATCGGATTTCAGTATTTGTATAGGCTCAGAATCCGGCGTACCATTGAAATCACCTACACAGATAGCAGGGGAATCCCCCGCTATCTTTTTAATATTAGCCAACATTATCAAAGCAGACTCATGACGTGCCACCTTACCGATATGGTCAAAATGAACGCTGAAGAAATAAAATTCCTTTCCCGAAACCTTATCCTTCAACTTCGCCCAAGAACAAACCCTCCGGCATTGCGCATCCCAGCCAAAAGAAGGCTTATCCTGTGTCTCCGACAGCCAGTAATTTCCCGAGTCCAATAATTTAAACCGATCTTTCTTAAATAAAACCGCGGCATGTTCCCCAGCCTCTTTTCCGTCATCCCGGCCTACGCCGACATACGTGTACGTATCATCTTTCACTAATTCCTTCACTTGGTGAATCAACCCTTCTTGAATCCCAAAGACATCAAAATCATGGAAATGAACCAAAGATACCGCCATGTCTTTGCGGTGTACCCATGAATCATCCTTATCCCCCTCATTATCATACCGCAGGTTAAAACTACCCACGTTCAGTTTACACTTCTGTTGTCCGGATATCCCTATGCAGAAAGTAAATAAAGAGATAAACACTATAATTAAGTTTCTCATGATACCCCCTTGATTACCAGCCCGGATTCTGGCTTAGATTCGTATTGAACTGAATTACTACCTCCGGTATCGGATATAAGTACTGACGAGCCGGCCAGCTACGTCCGGCGTAATTATACTCCATCAAATAACCTCCTTGAACCGGCTTCACGTTAAGCACATTACTCTTATTTGTACCCACATAGACACCAATCGCAGCATACTTCTCATCAGCGATCTTATCCGTATCATAGAAATAGGCATCATAATTACCATCGCCATTCACATCCAACGGTTGGTTAAGTGATGGGATAAAGATACCTTCCCAAGGATCGTTCACCCAAAGATCGCAACAATTCCAACGTTTCAAATCATTTAGGCGCAAACCTTCCAGACAAAGTTCAATACCACGTTCGCGACGGATCTCCAACAAGGAAGGATCAGAGATCGTCGGGTAATAAGAAGCGATATAAGGCTCTGCGGATGACGGACGGGTTGTCAATGTACCTGTCTGTGGTGTGCCTCCCGTAATTCCCGCACGAGAACGAAGCGCACCTATCGTAGCCGCCCAATCCGCATCAGTCAGTTCGCCTAATTCAGCCTTAGCCTCAGCATAGTTCAACAAAACCTCAGCATAGCGCATGATAGGAATGTCATTATCATTCGTAGCCGCATCATCGTAAGCCACGTCATCCATGGCAAACTTCGTAAACTGATATCCCGTCAATGTATGTCCCGTAAAATTAGCCGCGGTCGGCTCATAAACACCAGAAGCATTCTTACGGGTATAATCCGCTCCCCGGATCGTCTGGTTCAAGCGGGTATCACGTCCTGTTGTCTCCTCCACGAAATTCTTATAGCTTCCATCCGCTTTTTTCTCGACATAAGGCGTACCATCCGCATTCAAGTATGACAGCATAAATTTACGGCTCATGCATAAGTGTGGTCCGTAAGTAGAGGAATTATACCACCAATTCTGCTCACCCAGTCCTAACACCTTGTCAGTCTCGATAGCCATCATTACCTCCGTGGTAACGGCCTTATCGGCAATGAAAAGTTCGCGATACGCTCCACGGCCATCGCTATAAGCACCCGAAGTATAAAGTTTGTACGGTCCGTTATCCATAACTTCCTTAGCCGCCTCAGCCGCTAGTTTATATAAATCTTTGGCCGAATATTCCGTACATCCCGTACGAGCGATATCCAATTGGTCAGCGGCATGGTATTTACGCCAAGCAGCCTCAAACAAGCAAACACGAGATTTGAAAGCGGCAGCTGTCCATTTATTTACGATCGTTGAATTATGCGTGACATCCTCTTCCAATATATTCGTATACGCATAATCCAAATCCTCCAAGATATGCCCGATAATCACATCACGTGTATCACGCGGGTTATAAAGATCCGGGTCTTCAGCCTCGTTAAATACCTTATCAATCCAAGGTACCTCGCCATATTGTACCAATTTATCAAAATAGAAGCGAGCACGGAACAAGCGTGCGATACCATTATAATTGTCACGGATAGTCGTGCTTAGTGACTCATTCACGTTATTCTCCAAAAAGAAATTTATATTACGAAGAGCGGACCATGACCAACTCGTCGCGCTATTCGTAGTATAAGCGCCAACCTCCATACCACCCAAGGAATTTTTCACCCCATAATCTGCCGTAGCATCACGCCGGAAAGCGCTTCCTCGGGAAGGCAAGACATTGTAAAATGAGTACGTATACGTCTTCAAACCATTCTCGGAGCTAAACACCATATCCACAGAAGCCTCCGACTTTGGTTCCTCATTCATCTCGCACCCCGAAAATACAGCCAAAAGTGCCACCAGACCGCTTAATAGTATATTCTTTTTCATTTCGTATAATCTCCTATTCTTTAAAATGTAACATTCAGGCCGATGCTGAACGACTTCATCATCGGGTAATTATATCCATCACCACTATTGCTGGAGGTCAAGTCCTTATCCGATTCACCGATATTCGATACATTGACATCCTTGGAATACTTGTAAAGCGGAGACCATGTAAAGAGATTTTCCCCGGAAAGGTAAATTCCCACATTTGTCAAATGCAATTTTTTAATCCATTCCGACGGTAAATTATAGCCAACCTGTATGTTCTTCAAGCGTAGATAGGCCGCATTCATCAAATAGCGCGTGTTAGCGTTCTTATGACCTCCATAGAAAGGCGCATAGTAACCAGCGTAACGAGGCAAGAATGCATCCGGGTTCTCAGGAGTCCAATAGTTTCCCACATGCCAAGAAGGCATCTGGTTATACGGGCGATTGTATTGCCCCCAGAACGTAGAGGCTTCATTAGACGGATACCAATCCTGCTTACCCACTCCTTGGAAGAAAGCACTCACCCAGATATTGTTCCAATCGGCAGAAAGCGTAAAGCTATAAATATAACGAGGCTCCTCGTTACCGATGATCTTACGGTCGCCCGGATCATCTACCGTATTCTGTCCACGATCAATATAACCGTTGCCATTTAAGTCTTCAAACTTAATATCACCCGGATACAACTTATAGGTTTTCGATGTTTGCATGAGCGGATTATAATAGGATTGTCCCGCAGCTTTCGCGGCAGCCTCAGCCGCATCGATACTGGCTTGGTCCTGCCACAAACCATTGGATACAAATCCCCAAATCTCACCGATACGCATCCCCTCATAATAATTCTTGTCGAGTGATTGATTCGCATACTCGCTCAATGACTTATTCGCATTATTAAACCTATCGATCACTGAATAGTAATCTGCCAATGTACCCTTGATGCTATAATTAAATCGCTTACCAGCTAAATCAAATCCATCTCTCCATTCCAAAGACAACTCATAGCCATAAGTAGACATATCCGCATAATTACCTTTCGGAGAAGAAGCACCGAACACATCCGGCACGGTCGGACCATTCACGATCATATCTGTTGTTTTACGGATATAATAATCTCCACTTACGGTCAAACGATTATCAAAGAATCCTAAATCCGCTCCTATATCATACGTCGTAGCGGTTTCCCACGTCAAGTTGCCGGGAAGAGCCGCCGGAGATGACATATAATTCTGCCGCAAACCGTCAAGAATATAATCAGACTTGCTGATACCCAATGTCTGGATATACTGATAATTACTCAATCCGGCCGCATTGCCCAAAGAGCCCCAAGAAAACCGGACCTTAGCGTTAGAGATATGTTCGGACTTAACATTCCACCAAGGTTCTTGCGAGATTCGCCAACCCACGGAAGCCGAGGGGAAGAAAGCCCAACGCTCATCACTCGGGAAGCGGGAGGAACCATCGTAACGTCCGTTTACCTCCAACAGATAACGATCATCAAAGGCATAATTCAAACGGAAGAAAGCGCCGCCAAACTGATAAGCCTTCCATTGTGAGGTAATACTCCGGTTATCAGTACCCATCACCAAATTCATGTTGTCCACGTCGTCCGTCAACAAGTCATCATTATAAGCATAGATGCGTTTGAAAGTAGATTTTTCGTAATTCCATCCAGCCATGGCCTTGAAATAATGTTTCTCGGCAAAAGTTTCCTCAAACTCTGCGAAAAGGTTCGTTGCTAGATAGTTCGTATGATCAGTTGTCTCTGCCAAATTGGAATAGGTACCCGTAATATGTTCGATCTGGCTTTCCCCATCTGCATCAACCGACCGTGCATACGGTGAACGTACTTGTTTCTTGGTCTTCTCTTGCGTCTTCTGTTGATACGTGAAATCACCATTCACACGCAAACGGTCACCCAAGAACTTAGCATTGAATGTCGTAGTATTCTTTAAGTTGGAGTTCTTTGTCGTAATACCGCTACGTCCATAAAGCAAATCGCCTACGGTATAGACGGCAGAATAAGTCATCGTACCATCAGGGTTGAACAGTGGCGATGACGGGTGTCCCTCGTCTGCGATATTTCTCCATACCACACCAGAACCTTCCGAATAGGTAATCGGATTGTAGTATTTATTATGGGAAAACTCAAAGTTATTGTTGATCTTCAACCAAGGAGTTAACTGATAACCTCCCTTGAAACGCATGTTATAGGTCTTGAACTTATCCGTTTGCTCATCGCTATCGAAAAGTCCATCGTAACTATAGAAACGTCCTGACAAATAATAATCAAACTTCCCGTCGGAACCCGAGATGGAAAGATTTTGATTCTGCGCGAAGACACTCTTCTTATACATCAGATCATAATAGTCGGTTCCTTCCGGATAATACACATAACGGCCTTTTGTACCGATAGAGCCATCAGAGATCACCGTCCCGAAATCGCCCGTCTCATGACGGCGCTTATACTCATCCAGCCAAGCCACGGAAAATTGCTGTGTCTTGTTGATACCGGAAGGATTCGCTTGATTGTAATTAAAATAAGCGTCATAAAAATGCTTTGCCCAAATATAACCATCGGAAACTACATCCGGCACATTCTGTGGTGATTGTAATGAATAGCTAGAAGACCATGTCACCTTCGGCTTACCTTCCGTAGCGTTCTTCGTCGTGATCAAAACCACGCCAAATGGAGCACGTGCGCCATAAATAGCGGAAGCGGCAGCATCCTTCAATACGGAAATACTCTCAATATCATTCGGATTTAACATAGAAGGGTCTCCTTCCACACCATCAATCAACACCAAAGCACTACCCCCATTGATAGAACCGGCGCCACGTACGTTAAAATCCGCCGTACGCCCCGGTTTACCATCAGACAAGGAAATATTCAAGTTCGGGACAACCCCTTCTAGCATCTGAGTAGCGTTAGCCGTAGGACGCCCCTCGAATACATCACTAGTCACTTGCTCTACCGCACCGGTCAAATTCACTTTTTTCTGGGAACCATAACCCACCACGACTACCTCATCCAGCTTCTGCGTGTCCTCATGAATAGATATAACCAAATTATCTTTATTGCCTACCGGAACATCTTGAGCCACATAACCAATATAAGAAACCTGAAGTATCGCATTCGGAGTTACCTCAATAGAGAAATGACCATCTATATCCGTGATGGTACCATTGGTAGATCCTTTCACGACCACATTCGCCCCGATGATTGGCTCCCCTTTCGGGTCTGTAATCGTACCGGTAACTTTCTTATTACCTTGTTGCTGAACAGTTTTTACCGATGATAAAACGATCTGATGACCCGATTTCAATACATAAGCCACATTCGCTTGCTTTGCTATCGCATCCATTACAGCATTAATATCCGCATCTTCCACGTCAACAGAGATCGGAGAATTCAGACCTTTGATCCCATCATTATAGAAAAAACGATATTCAGTCGTTTCCTCCAATTCTTTAATAACCTCCCGCATCGGTCTATCCTTTACCGACAACGATATCTGGGCGGCAATCGCAACTCCGGAAAAGCCCGACAATAATTGGGCATACAAAAGTGTCCGGAAAAAAGAGTGCTTGAAATTACTCATTTTTAAAAGTTTTTTAATAATACATAGATTTTAAACAGGTAACTTTACAAGCAAATCATTTACATATTCTATCTTATTTATAACCGGCTAGTTATTTCCTTTAAGATATTATATACAAGTGATTTTGCTTAAGAGGAAGAAGGGCCTTGCCTTTCTTCTTTTTTACTACAATCATCTAGCTCATCTCATAGGCTTCTTCTTTATTAGGTTAACACTCAACTTCCTATTTCTCATTTAAATAAATAGTATCACCTACCGACACATACGTAATCGGAGCCGTAAGGCTTATTATTTCAAATACATTATCCAGACTATTATTCCGGATCACCCCCGAGAAACTGTAGCCTTTAATCTTATTGGACAAAAAACGAACTTCAACATTATACATTCGATTCAACAATACCGCGATCTCCTCCAACGACTCGCCAGAGAAGGCCAGTTCATTCGTACGCCAAAGACGGGCATAAGAAGCATTTGTCGGGTGATTAACAGATAATATATGACTAGACTTATTAAAAACCGCACTCTCATCCGGAGACAGAATCACAAACTCTTTTCCAACCACTGTTCGTACACTGCCTTCAAACAAGGTCGTAACCACCTCGTCATCTTCCTCATACGCCTTCACATTAAAAGCTGTGCCTAGCGCCTCGACTTCCATATCCCCCGCATTTACCAAGAAACGGCGCAATGTATCTTTCGAAACTTCAAAATAAGCCTCACCAGATAAAGAAACTGATCTTTCTTTCACGCCATAATCACTCTTATAATTAAGTTTAGTATGCGAATTTAACCATACTTTCGTCCCATCAGGCAGAACCACGCTAGCACGTTGCCCATTATCTGCTGACACCACATAATCCAATGGATCGGATAATGGAACCTGTCTCATATAATACCAATGTGAACCAATTCCAAGGCTTATACATACGAATGCCACCGCCGCATAAGAAAGCCACTTCCATAAGGTATGCGGTTTCTTCTTTATCTCCAAAGTTTTCTTCTCTTGTCTTATCCGCTTTTTAATCTCACAGAACATCTGTCCTTGTAGCTTAGGAGGAAGCTTTTTCCCGGAAGATTCTTCCCATCTAGACATATAAAAAGCCATGATCTCTTCCTTATGATCGGAATCGCTAAACCACGCCAAAAGAGTTCGCTCTTCTTCCGGTGAAGTCTTACCACTCATGAAGCGATCCAATAATTCGATATGTGTATACGTTTTTCTCATCGTGTAATAAGTATATCCCGAAGAAGAGCTTTACCCTTACACAAAAAAATCGAGAGATCCATGATTTAACACAAATTAATATCATACTTATTTTCCGCCTTCATAAGTAAACGGTCGATGTTCCTTTCCGCATGTACGGTTACGAAAAGGATTTTCAATAGAGTAAATGTTTTTCACTACCAAACCGACATAACCTTTGACTGATCAAAACAATACAGATGATAATCATCATCCCAGCCCAAGGCTATTAGTTCTTTATCATCGTTTGTCACGCAAATATTGAATAGTCTTATATCCGTAATCAATCGACAAATACATTTTCCACTCCAATCATATACATACGTATATCCGATAAAACTATCTACCCCTACAAACCACAAGATATTTAATGCTTATTAACTATAAAAAGAGTGTTATAAGGCAAAGAAAGCCATCAGAAGAAAGTCGATCTCGCAAAAAACGCAAAGCCCTACTCAACTGTGTCTCCACAGTCTTTTCAGAGATAGAGAGGCGTTCCGCTATTTCTTTATAGGATAAATGCTCATGACGGCTCAAACGAAATATCTCCCGACGGGACAACGGCAATTCTTCTATCAAGCTATTAATATATTCCCGTAAAGACTCCGCATCAATTCGCTCTTCCATAAGCGAATCAACATCTGATAGCTGTCGTTGTAGGCTTTCCGTCAGTTTCTCGGAGAGTAGCCGATTCTCTGTCTCTTTATAAACTAAGTTACGGGCGATGGTGAATAGATAGGCGTCAAAGTTTTGCTCCACATCTATCGTCTCATGCTTCTCCCAAATCTTAAGAAAAACGTTTTGGGTCAAGTCCTCTGCCATAGATTTTTCATATAGTAATGAGTAAATAAAATGATATACATGCTCATTATATTTCCAGAATAGAGTCTCAAAAGCCTTTTCATCTCCATTCTTCAGATCTATAAGCAAATGTCCATCCACTTTCATATTACATATATATTACATATCCACGCCATACAAATCTTATCTCCTTTCTGCATATTTGCAGTTTTCATATACATGAGTTCTGATGAAACTATGTCGGTTAGTGTAGATGATATGAATGATAAGATAAAGATAATCAGCGGATAACTAAATAGTAAAATTACCGATGGCAGTGGAGAACTAAAGAAAAAACGAACTAGATGGTTGTTATTTAGATATTTATATTATAAACAAGACATGGTCTCATCAGAACCAAGTACAAGGTTACTAATAAATATCCAAATATAAACAAGCATCATTACATATCGCAAATATACAAAAAAATGTAAATACAGTATGAGTATCCTTGAAATCTAGTTAAATTCTACTTGAGGACAAAGAATGTCCTCACTAATTATCCGCTTCGCAAATGATATATTGATAAAGGTCGGAATGTCCGGTTTTATCGATTATCTTATGCTTTTCGAGTTGGAATTTCAGTTGGGCCAAACCAAGAGCACCAAAGCCGGGAAGGTCTAATAAAGAATCGAGTCCGTTTTTGAGGGCGTAACGTAGAATATCTTCTATGGTTTCTATATTCAAGGTTGTAAGGCATTTACGGATATAGGGCGCTAAGGTGAGACGGGTAATGGGTTGGCATATCCGTTTCGCGGCATTTAAGGGAACGGGAGTAAGTGATCGGGGAGATTCGATACATAGACCGTTTTGGAGCGCCTTTTTATATAATCTTCTCAATTCGTATTCCATGTTCCTGTTCTCTATCCACAGACGTTCTATCTCAAGGTCTTGATTCGTGATTGTTTTCTTGTATTCGGTCAGGAAGCCCATGTTTTCTTGCAAGCGGAGCGATATGACCTTATATCGGCGACAGATTCCGTCGTAGGATATACCACAACGTTTGGCTACGTCTTCTATCTTGGCTCCGGAAGTTATTTCCGTAAAGATAAGTCGGTCTTTCTTGTCGTGTATGAATGTTGATAGTTCGGCGATAATGAGTTTAAGTAGGGGAGAGATGTTTTTAAGGGATCGCAGGCAGAAAAGGTAATCATCGAATTGGGAGATGATCTCGTTTATCTCTTCTTCCTTGTCTTGGATGATAAGTTGCAGGTATAGCTTTTGTATTCCCATACGCTCGATATGGGAAATGAATTCACGTAAATTGGTCAGATCGACTAGGCGAACACCTTGCTTCACGACGTAAGATGTTATTTTTTTAGATATCGCCCATTGCTGGATTTCTTGAGATGGAAAGCCGGTGATACGAGCGGCTTCTTCAATAGTAATAAACTCAGGCATAACTATTTGATTAAAGTAAAACTTATACTATTTATCTTTAAAAAGGGCGTTATTTGGCGTTATATTGAAGAGCTGGCCTTTCATTCTAAAATAAAGAAAGGGCGATTGGCTGAAAATATTGTTGACAAAGGCTCGGCCAAGCCTCAACACTCAATAAAGTCAGCCGCACGCCCCCCTTATCTGTATACAATAATCTATCTATACTATACAGTAGCATAGATAACACGTATATCTAATAAAGGGTTGCGGGGCTTTCTCTGTGCATTGAGTGTCTCGAAAAATTTGGCCGATTTTTGTCAACTCGCACAAATATCGCACGCAACACAAGGCTTCTAACTTAAAAGCCTTTTATTGTCGCAAATATACGTATTTAAAAATATTTTAGTCTATAATAATCCATACGTTTTCTATTTTATCATTGTTTTACTACCAACAAAGAAAGAATAAGTAGATAAAAACCTACGCTTTTACCTTTTGCTTTTCTGTCTTAATTACTAGCTAGGCAAATATATGATATATTCTTTAATTATAATTGATTATTAAGGAAAAAATCAAGATGGCAATCCATCAAACAGTACGAAGACTACTACCCTAAAGTTTATGGAATGACCTTACAAAACACTTTTATAGTGCAAAAAAGATTAGGTACATTGCCAAATGGCTTTTTTAGGTAGAAAGTTACCAGTTAACTAACATTTCAAAGTAAGTTAGCTTCAACGGCAAAGTAAGCTAACTTAAATGACCAAGTAAGTTAACTTCATAAATCCGGGGTGAAATCCGCAAACGACATACAACACGCATCTACACTCCCAACACTATATAACCGCTATGGATATTTGAAGTATTGATAATAGGCGGTTTACTTCTGTTATCCGTAACTCCAACCTTATCAGTCAACAAGCCTTTCATTAAAAGATAAGCACATCATAATGGCACGACTGTGCCATCCTAGTGGCACACCATTGCCATAAGGAAGGCACAGCTATGCCACGCCAATGGCACTGCCGTGCCACGATATGGGAAATGATTGGCACTGCGGAAGTCTGTTAACTAGACAGTTAAGGATGGATAAATAATTATTCCCCTAACTTATCAAGCAACTCATACGACGGAACGAAGAAAAGAGTTCCCGTTATCGGCGTGCTGAAGTCCAGCAGACGATCCGTATTGCCTACGGGATCACCGACGAACATATTCTCCAGCATTCGTCGGGTGGTGCTGAACGTGCTGGCATAGGCGATAAAATAGGTACCGTATTCACCTTTGGAGGTATGGGCGAATGGCATGTTAGCACGGACTATTTTCAGATCGTCTCCGATGTTCGTCACGGCGTTATGGGCGTTCTTCGGTTTTTCCTCATCTGATAGCTCGACATCGTTGAATTTACGGCGACCGATGACTTTCTCTTGCTCTTCCACTGGAAGCGCATTCCATGCCACCATATCATGAATGTATTTTTGCACAAACACATAACTTCCGCCCATAAACTCGGGGTCCTCATCGCCTATTACCGCGAAACGATAGGGGTCTTCATCCACGGCAGGGTTCTCCGTACCGTCCACGAAACCGATAATCGCCTTACCGTCTCTATACCGAAAACCGTGGGTCTCATCGATCGATTCCACGACACCTCGCAGTTTCTGGTCTATAATGGAGGCGAACTCAAAGCACAGTCCCATCTGCTTACAGCGGATGTGGAATAGTAAATCCCCGGGGGTAGAAACAGCCGTAAGCTTAACTCCTTTGATCTCTTCAAACGGTTGCAATTCTTTGGGGTTTCCTTGCTCCGGGAAGAAGCGTTTCCAAGCATCCGCCCCGAATCCTATCGTACAACTGAATTGCATATCAGGATAGCGATTGCGCATACTACGTATCAAAGCGGAGAAATTAGCGCACACGTCCTTCACCTTATCAATCGTGTCGGGGAGATCTTTTAGAGCATAGACAATGAAAACCGCATTCTCACCCGGTTTTTGGGTAACATCTTGCGGATAGTTAGCGTTCAATGGATTTTGTAGAGAGTTCATAGCACATCTTTAATTATATTGTTATTATATGGATATAACTCTATAGATGCGCTCTTGTTCAAGGAAATGTAACGAAAAATGTCCTAGCGGTTATTTTTCAATATCTAGTTGTAGAGACGGGGCGTACCCCGTCTCTACAACTGGGTAGTTATTTCACCTCCACGCTGATCTTCTGCTTGATATCTGAGGCGGAGGCTCCTAGTTGGAGGATGAACTCGCCGGGTTCTACGACGAATTGGCTTTGTGCCTCACTATAGAAAGCTAAAGAGGATACGGGGATGTCCAACGTGATTCGCCGACTCTCGCCGGGTTTAAGGAATACCTTCTTGAAGCCTTTTAACTCCTTGACCGGACGCATCACGGAGCAAACCGGATCGCTTACATACAATTGGGCCACCTCAGCTCCTTCACGGTCTCCGGTATTGGTTAGGGTGAAAGTCGCTTGGATCGTATCCGCTTGATCGTACGTCTCTTTATCCGTATTCAGGTTGGAATAGTCGAATGTCGTATAGGATAAGCCGTAACCGAACGGATAAACGACCGGAAGCCCCTTCGTATCGAACCAGCGGTAACCTACCAAGATATCTTCCTCATAATTCACTTTTAAATCCCTGCCGGGGAAGTTGCCCAACGCATGCGCCGGAGATTGATCCAAGCTCACGGGAGTGGTGAACGGCATCTTTCCGCTCGGATTCACCTTGCCGGATAATACGTCCACCAAGGCATTTCCTCCTTCCATGCCGTTGAACCAAGCCCAAACGATAGCCGGGGAACAAATATCCACGGCGGCCATATTCAATGGCGATCCGGCGATCATGACCACGATCGTACGAGGATTCGCCTTTACCACCTCTTGAATCAACTCAACCTGCCCGTATGGGATATCCATATTCAGACGGTCGAACGACTCGGTATCATAATCATGGTTCAAACCACAAACCAAAAGGGCCACGTCACTCGTGCGGGCAACCTCTACCGCCTCTTTCAATAACGCGTCGCTTTCCTGTGTCTTGGAAGAGAAAGTACCAGAGCTTTGCCCATTATTGCTTCCCTCCACGAAAGTAGATAACTTCTCATAGCCTTGGGCAAAACGGATATCCACCTTATCGCCCCATTTCGCACGAAGCGCCCCTAATGGAGTTACCTCGTAAACCGCCTTGATCTCGGAACTCAAGCCACCATTGGAATGTTTGCGGGTAGCGTTATCGCCAATTACCGCCAGACTCTTGATCGAGGAGAAATCCAACGGGAGAAGATTATTCTGGTTCTTCAATAAGACAATGGCTTCGGCAGCCGCGTCATAAGTGGCTTGCTGATGCTCTTTCGTATTCATGGAGCCGGGGCCGAAACGCTTTTTCGGGTCCAAGACATTCGTCTTGATCATCACACGTAAGACATCGCCCACCTTCTCGTCCACCAAGCTCATAGGAACCTTACCGGACTTAACAGCCTCGATCAAGGGGTTGGCATAATACCAATCCTCATATTTATCAATCAGCGTGCCCATCTCCAGATCCAAGCCGGCCTCCATAGAAGGAACCGTGCTATGAGCGGCTCCCCAATCAGTTACATATACGCCATCGAATCCCCATTCATTCCGAAGGATCTTGCGAACCAAGTAGTTATTCTCCGCGCAGAACTCCCCACGGAATTTATTATAAGCGGCCATTACCGTCAAGGCGCCTCCCTCCTGTACGGCTGCCTTGAAAGCGGGTAAATAAATCTCACGCAAGGCACGCTCGCTACATTCCACATCAACCGTCGTACGGTTTGTCTCTTGGTTATTCACGGCGAAATGCTTTACGCTACAAGCCACGTCACGGCTCTGCAAGCCTTTGATATAAGCGACCGCCAATACGGAGTTCATATAAGGGTCCTCGCTCATATACTCGAAGTTACGGCCACAAAGCGGGGAGCGAATGATATTCACGCCCGGGCCCAGCAACACATCCTTCTTACGCCAGCGAGCCTCCTCGCCCAGCACCTCGCCCCGGCGATAAGCCAACTCCGGGTTCCAAGCGGCGGCGAAAGCCGTGCCGGTCGGGAAATAAGAGGCGGAATCATTTGTCCAACCCGCATACGCCCAATCGTGGCGATTGATCTCCGCACGTACCCCGTGAGGCCCGTCGCTCAAGCTCCACTCGGGAATCCCCAGACGCTCTACTCCGGCAACATAGAATTTTGAGTTACCATGCAACAACCCGACCTTTTCCTCCAAGGTCATCTTCTTAATCAGTTTCTCGATACGTTTCTCCATTTGTACCTTCTCTTTATCCGTGACCTGCGAGCTCGCGGCAGCCGCGTTCAAGAATAGCCCGCAAGCGATCACGCCTATTATCTTTTTCATTTCCTCTTTATTTATAGGTTTATTATTGCGCTTGAATCGTTACCGTCGCCTCGGGTAAACCCTCGGCTATGGCTTTTAAGTGGATGTCGCCTTGTCCGCCCTTGTTCCGGATCACGACCAAGGCTTTTCCGTAGTAAGCTTGCCGTTTCGGTTTACGGAGGCTGTTCGGATCGTTCGGATCTCCGTTATCCGTTCCGGCGATCTCACCCGGGCCCTCCACGGAGAAACGGATCAACGGGGTAGCGTCGGGAACCCGGTTACCATCGATATCGCATACATCTACGGTTACAAACGATAGGTCCGAGCCATCCGCTTGGATGACGCTACGATCCGGGGTCAAGACCAAACGGGCCGGCTCTCCTGCCGTATGGATCTCTTTCACCAAGACCTCCTTACCCCCTAAGCGGGAGACGGCTCTCAAGGTTCCGGGCGTAAAAGGCACACGCCAAGAGACATGATAGGTACTGTCCGTTTTTTGTCGTACGCCTAGGCTCTTTCCGTTTAGGTATAGTTCCACCTCATCGGCATTGTTATAATAGGCCCAGATATCCACCCGTTCGCCTTCCTTCCAGTTCCAATGCGGGAAAATGTGCAATACGGGTTCATCCGTCCACTCGCTTTTATACATATAATATACATCCTTCGGGAAACCCGCCAGATCCACGATACCGAAGAAGCTGCTCCGGCTGGGCCACCAATAGGGGGTAGGCTCTCCCAAGTAATCGAAACCCGTCCAGACGAACAGGCCGGATACATGCGGAAGCGTCTTCACCAGATGCCAAGTCTTCTCGTGCGTAGAGCCCCAAGGTACATGGCAATTATCATAAGAGGAGCAAACATGCTCGGGAGCCTCGAAAGGCTTGTCCCACGATTCCGGACGGATATAAATATGATCGGACGGCATCTCATAATAGCCACGGGTCATCAAGGCCGAGGTAGATTCGCTCACGATCAGTTTCCTTCCGGGGAAATTCCGGAGAAACGGTTCAAGATATTGCTCATGGTAGTTGAAGCCCAGCACGTCCAAGGCATCCGAGCGGAACAGATGATTCGCAGGGTTTACCTCGTTACAGCCGGCGGTAACGACCCGGGAAGTATCCAGCCGTTTCACGATAGCCGCCAGATGACGGGTGATCAAGGATTGACGACTAAGGGTCGTATCCTTCAGCAAAGCGGGATCAATGGCATGGCCCGCATTCAAGATCAGGTTCGCCGCTTGCAGATCCAGCTCGGTAGCGTCGGCATGACTCCATTGCTCAAGTACCTCATTGCCTATACTCCACATGAAAACAGAGGCGTGATTCCGGTCACGCAAGATCTCGTCCGTCAAATCCCGCTCATGCCACTCCGCGAAATACCGGGCGTAATCGTATGGGGACTTACGGCGTTCCCACATATCGAAAGACTCATCCTGTACCAGAAGGCCCATACGATCGCAAAGATCCAGCAACTCGGGTGCCGGGGCGTTATGGCTGGTACGGATCGCGTTCACACCCATCTCCTTCATGATCTGTAGCTGGCGCTCGATAGCCCGTGTATTCACGGCGGCACCCAGACAGCCTAAATCATGATGCAGGCAAACCCCTTTTATCTTCAAAGGCTTATCATTCAAATAAAAGCCGGTAGCGGAATCCCAACGGAACGTACGCAATCCGAATACCGTCTCGTAACGATCTACCACCTTACCAGCCACTTTCACTTCCGTGACGGCCGTGTAGAGCGAGGGAGAATCGGGGCTCCAAAGCTTGGGATTTGAGATCGAGAACTGATGATCGACAGATGCCTCCCGCATACGGGTGTCGTAACAGGGCGTATACGGTACCCGTAACAGAGTTGTTACGGGTGCCGTAACAACTCTGTTACGGTCATCGTAAATAGAGGTAGAGACTTCGGCCTCCCTATCCGCCTCCGAGCTATTCCTTATTCTCGCCTCCAAGGAGAAGGTAGCCTCCTCCGGTGAGATCTTCATATCATGCACGAAAGTGCCCCAGTTGTCCACATGTACCGGATTCACCTTCACCAGCCATACGTTACGGTAGATACCGGAGCCGGAATACCAGCGGGAGTTCGGCTGCTCGCTATTATCCGCCTTCACTACAATTACGTTCGGTTGGCTTCCATACCTCAAATAAGGCGTCAAGTCATAACGAAACGATACATAACCATCCGGGCGGAATCCCAGCGAATGACCATTGATCCAAACCTCGCTATTCCGGTAAACCCCGTCGAAATCAACATAAACAACCTTACCCCGATCCGTCTCCGGAAGGGTAAATGTCTTTCGATACCAGCCAATCCCGCCCGGTAGCGCGCCGCCGCCCGGGGTAGACGGGTTATCGAGGGAGAAATCCCCCTCGATACTCCAATCATGCGGTAAAGATAAGATACGCCAAGTGGAATCATCGCTGTCCGGGGATGAATAATCCTGAACGCTATCCGACAAGGCAAATTTCCAATCGTCATTCCATGAGCTACGTTCACGCACCTGCTCCCCGGTGGGGGAACAGGCGGTGAGCAATAGGCCCAGAAGCCACGCGAATGGCCGATTCATCAGTGATATCATTAGTGATTATATAGTTTAATTGATATTACCCAGTTGTAGAGACGGGGCGTGCCCTGTCTCTACAACTAGAGGTTTACCTTGGTAAGATATTGTCACGTCCTTGCCAGCGGGGTTCTCCGGCGTGATGAGACGTACCGTGATCTGACGCTCGCGGATCATGCCCGGATAATCGCCCTCCCGTGCGCCGATCGTGAGCGTTCGCCTCGCATCATCATAAACAAACGGGATGGTAGCGTAATTTCCTTTCTCGTAATCGTAGGTCACGCCATTATCCTCATATAAGGTGAAGGAGCCGTCGGCACCGGCGTAAACAGAGACGGTTAAGTCTTTCTGCTCCTCTTTCGTAGACTGGATTACCTTTCCGGTCGGTACGATAGAACCGGCTCTCACGAACAAAGGCATACGCTCGTAAGGAGCATCCACGTCCATTGTCGTTCCGCCTTGCACAGGCTTGCCGTTGTAAAAATCGTACCAAATGCCGGCCGGGAAGTACACCTCACGGTCGCGAGCCTTATACTCATACACCGGGCATGCCATGAAGGCCGGGCCAAACATAAACTGGTCGTCTATATCGTAAGTCTTCTCATCGTCCGAATAATCCATCACCAAGGCACGCATGATCGTATAATCCTCAAAATGCGTCTTGGAGGCCAAGCTATAGATATACGGCATCAATTGATAGCGCAACTCGGTATAATACTTCATCGATTGGTACGTAGGCGATCCTTCCGGAGCGATATTATAGATCTCGCGGCAAGGATATTGCCCGTGGCTACGGAACAACGGACAGAAAGCCCCGAACTGATACCAACGGTTGTTCAACTCCCTCCATTCCCTCAAATCCTCGCTACCTTCCTTTGCGGCCATATAACGGTTCTCCACGCTGAAGCCACCGATATCCATCGTCCAGTAAGGGATACCGGACATGGCGAAGTTCAAGCCGGCGCTGATCTGCGCTTTCATATCCTCCCAGCGAGTACCGATATCGCCACTCCATGTAGCGGTAGAGTAACGTTGCTGGCCGGCGAAACCGGAACGGGTCAACAAGAATACACGGTCATCCGGGTTTACGCTACGTTGTCCGTCGTAGATCGCCTCGGCGTTCTCCAAGGCATACGCGTTGAAGTATTTCGTGGACGGGCCCAGATAAGTCGGTCCGCAAAGCGCCTTCCGGTATTCGATGTCCGTATTATCCTGTACGTTCGGCTCGGAAGCGTCCATCCACCAAGCGTCAATGCCCAAGGAATACAGATGCTCGTTCATCTGTTCCCAGAAAAGCTTGCGGGCTTCCGGGTTGTACGCATCATAGAAAGAACCGATATAACCCGGATAAATCCAGTCGCGGATACTATCCTTAATCGCCTGCTGATACATGGCACCCAGCGCGTCCAACTCTTTATAATGCTCTGTCGTATAATAAAACTTCGGCCATACGGAGATCATGATACGGGCATCCTTATCGTGGATTTCCCGAATCATGCCTTTCGGGTCCGGGAAGCGTTCCTTATCAAACTCATGGCTGCCCCACGCATCTACCGGCCAATAGCTCCAGTCCTGTACGATCACATCCAAGGGAACCTGCCGCCGGCGGTATTCGTTCAAGGCGGTCAATAGCTCCTCTTGCGTCTTATAACGCTCACGGCTCAACCAGAATCCCATCGCCCATTTCGGCATGATCTGGCTCTTGCCCGTAACCGTGCGGTAACCGCTGATCACCTTATCCATGGAAGACTCTCCGTTGATGAAGTAGTAATCGATATCATCCCCCATTTCCGACCAGAAAGCCAACCGCTCCCGCTCCTCCTCCGGTAGCGGAGATAATACCTTCAAGCCGATATAAGAGACATCGCCATCCGGCAACCATTCGATACGGATCGGATAGCGTTTGCCCTTTTCCAGATCGGCCGTAGCCTTGTAATCATTCGGGTTCCATGCCGCACGCCAACGTTCCGGGATGATCTCCTCGTTATTCACAAATACCTTGGTATAACCGGCGTAATGTAGTTTGAAATGATAAGTACCCGTCTCTTTCGCCTCGATCTCGCCCTCCCAAGTAGCGGAAGCGCTCGGCTTCGGGAAGTCTGCCGGCAGGTTCTTGATGGTTTTCAGATTCTCATAATCTACCTTATCTTCATCCCGCTGGATTAAAACGGAATTCTTCGCCTTATCCGTATAGTAGGTAGCGGTCAACGCCCCTGCCCTCCCGTCTTTTCCGTATAGGCCAAAGACATCGCCCAAATCGGCGTATGGACGCTTGTCGCCGAAACGGCTCAAGGAATAGTTATGCCAAAGTACACCATACCCTTTTGAGGAAACGATAAACGGCACGCTCACCTTCGTGTTATATTGGAAAAGCTCCTCGTTCTTGCCTTTGTAGTTGAACTCATCGCTCTGATGCTGTCCTAGGCCGTAAAGCCCTTCCTCGTCCTCACTCTCAAATACCTGACGTAAGGTATAGCCTTTGGTTCCTTCCACCTCGATCGGCGTAAATTCCTTGCCTCCGTTTGTCTTCTCACGAAGGATCGTGTGTCCGTTGGCGTCGGTAAAGCGAACCTCTCCGGTCTCCCGTGAAAGACGGGCCTGTGTGGTTTGCGTACTTACGATGATCGTATCCCCCGAGGTCGTTATCTGAAACGATGGGGCGGGCAACGATTTCGTGTCCTTGATCAAGTTCACTTGGTTGGAAAACTTACCATCCGGAGAGGCGATTACCCGGATAATATCATCAGAGATTACTTCCAATTTAACAGCCTTCGCCTGTCCGGAACGGATATCGGCGACCAAGCCATTCTCGACCTTCCGGTAAGCGGAATCAGTCATGCAGGAAGTCAGCAGGGAAAGCCCTAACGTGAATACCGCGATGTGTTGTTTCATATTCTATAGATTCTTTAATTATTTCCGATCAGCAATGAGTCCGAACAGGTTTTTCCATACAAGAAAAATGGTTCTTCATTCGTTGGCAAAATTAAAGGGTTCGCGGCGGACAGGAAGCCATAAATGTTTTGGGTTACGGGGAGAACCGTAAAAAGGTAGGGGAAGAATGTTTATTTTAAGGGGATATTTTGTTATATCCCCTAATTACGTGGCATTTATTTAGAAAAAGTTTATTTATGATAGTCAGAGGGAAGCCTTCCGAACTCATCCTTAAAATACTTCCGGAATAGCTTCACATCATTGAAACCGCACTCCAGCGCGACCTCGTTGACCCGCATCTGGCTCTTCTCCAATAACTGCGCCGCACGCTTCAAGCGCACCGTACGGATCAACTCCACCGGAGTCTTACCCGTGATGGAAAGGCATTTCTTGTAGAAGTTCACACGACTCATGCCCATCTCCCGGCTCAACCGTTCTACGGACAACTCCGGATTGGCGATCTGCTCCTCGATATAGCCGATGGCCTTACGCATCAACTCCTCATCCATGGAGCTAGCTTGTACCTCCGTCAAGGCGATGCCCATGGTAGAGGACTGCATAAAGGCCTTTTGCATCTTCTTCTTCATCTCGATCAAATGCCGCACCTTCAAGAGAAGCATCTCCATATTGAATGGCTTGCTGATATAATCATCCGCACCGGCTTCCAGACCGACCAGTTGGCTATCTTTTGCGGACTTAGCCGTCAACAGGATCACCGGGATGTGGGAAGTCCGAATGTCTCCCTTGATCCGGCGGCATAAAGTAATACCGTCGGTGATAGGCATCATCACGTCGCTGATCACCATATCCGGCAGCTCCTCCGGAATGAGTTTCCACGCATCTTCTCCATCCGCCGCCGTGAGTACCGAATAAACGCCACTCAAGCTTAACTTCATAAATTCCCGGAAATCCGTGTTATCATCTACGACCAGCAACGTAGGTCTTTCCGCCGGAGACGCATCCTTATCAGCGATCTCCGGATGCTCCTCAACCGGAGGCAAGATATCCCCTTCGGCAATTCCTTCCGGAGCCGAGATAATATCTTGGTTGTCCAAGGGGATCACCGGCAGCGTAACCGTAAACGTACTACCCGCTCCCGGCTCGCTTTTCACGGTTATCGTCCCATGATGCATCCGCACGAATTCCCGGCATAGGTGCAGGCCGATACCCGTACCTACCACGGGATTTCCCTTATCCGGGGAAGCCACCTGATAAAAGCGATCGAAGATAGCTCCTTGTTTATCCGCAGGAATACCGATACCGCTATCCGACACCTCGATAACCAGTTTGTTCTCTCCCTCCTTCTCCAACCGCAATCTAAGCGTCACCGAGATAGTACCTCCCTCCGGCGTAAACTTAAAAGCGTTACTCAGTAGATTAGAGACGATCTTGAAGACCTTATCCGTGTCAAACTTCATCGGGAGAGACGTGAAGACCGAGGAAAAAGAGAAATGAATCCGCTTTTGCTCCGAAAGCTCCTTGAAGGAATAAGCCACGTCACGCACAAACGGGACAATATCGCCGGTAGACAAGACCAAGCTATCCCCTTGCATATCGATCTTGCGGAAATCCAATAACTGGTTCACCAATTTAAGCAACCGGTCGGCGTTCCGATAGATCAACTTCAATATTTGCTGGGATTCCATGTCTTTCTCCGTTTTCATCAACTTCTCCAAAGGAGTCATGATCAATGTTAGCGGCGTACGGAACTCATGGCTTACGTTCGTAAAGAAACGAAGCTTCATCTCGTCCACCTCATGCTGCTGACGCACAGTAGCCCGTTCTTGCTCCTCCTCCAACTTCTTTTGCTGGATACGGAAAATAAAACGTATCACGCCATACGCCAATAATATACCAGCTATGATATACAACGCTATTGCCCATCCGGTAGCCCAGAACGGAGGCAGGATCGTGATCTGCAAGCTCGTGATCTCCTTGCTCCAAATCCGGTCGTTATTCATCGCCTTTACCTTGAAAGTGTAAGTTTCCGGGTTCAAGTTCGTATAGGTAATACGACGTTCCAAGGCGCTTACGGTAGTCCATTCCGAGTCGAAGCCCTCCATCTTAAAAGCATATTTATTCTTCAAAGGAAGGAAATAACAACAAGAAGAGATGGTAAAGGAGAAATTACGTTCCGTATAATTCAGTTTCAATTGCTTGGTACAGGTGATATCTTTATCCAAAATCACATGCCCGTCATACGCCTCTCTCGCCGTTATCGGGACATTATTCACCATAAGTCCGGTTATCACCGCCGGTGGAGCATAGCTATTATAACGTATCCGGGCAGGATCAACGAAGGTAAGACCGTTTGTCCCACCAAACGCCAACTCACCCGTTTCCAGCCCACAAGCGCTATTCACATTAAACACACGTCCTTGAACGCCCTCATTCTCATCATAGCTATTCCAATCGAACGTATAATTATTATCCGTATCCCGATTCGGAACGATATTCAATAAGCCGTTCTTCGTCCCCACCCAAACCGTATGATATTTATCCTCCAAGATAGACATGATGCTGTTATCCGGTAATCCGGAAGAATGGTTCAACCGATACATCTTATCATTCAACCTATCATATATATGTAGCCCATGATTACTCCCGATCCATACCCATTGGCGGCTATCACAAAATACGACATTGATGATTTGATCCTCAAACACGGAACGTCCATCCTTCGTGCCGTTAAAAGAAGTAACAGCCCCCGTCTCCGGGTTGATCCAGTTCACTCCTAAAGAAGTTCCAACGACAATATTCCCCTTCTCATCCCCGGAAAGGCTATATACGATATCCGAGTTAATCGCATTCTCCTTATCCCCCATGCGATAATACGTCCATTTCCCGGTAGATTGATCCAAGCAATCCAGGCCGCCTTCCAACGTACCGATCCACAAACGATTCTTGGCATCGACATACAAACTATACACGCTATTATTGGATAAGCCGTCCTTACTGCCCGGGATATCCCGATAATGCTTGAAACGTTTCCCGTCAAAACCGGTCAACCCCTCCATATAAGTACCCAGCCATAACTTGCCATCCAAATCTTTCGCCATACTAATCACGACATCGCCGGAGATAGCGTTCTCGCTTTCCCGTCCCGCCCGGTAGCGGACATACTCCCCGGTTTCCCGATCGTAACGTAATAGGCCGTTTCCGCTAGTACCGATCCACAGATCCCCTTCTTTATCTTCTACGATACAATTAAAGTCATTGTTAAAGATATCCCGCATCAACTCCAAAGGGTACCGGATAGTCTGGAATTTAAAAATGCTCTCATGATAATAGTTGATGCCGTTTTTATAAGTGCCGGCCCACATAATCCCCGTATCATCCCGATACAAGCAGATCACGCTATTCTGGCTCAAACTCGTTTGGTTAAACGGGTTATTTCGTATATAACGCATCCGGTTCAGACGTTTATCCAAGATATTGATACCGCCATGATCGGTAGCGATCCAGATATTACCGTTCATATCCTCCGCCACGTCACGCACCATTATAGAGGATAAAGCGACCGAGGTTTCGGTCGTATAATGTTTCCACTCCTTGCTTTTGGGATTTAGGCGAAAGAGACCTCTACTATATCCGGGATTTAAGAAAAACCACAGATCCCCGTCACTATCGGCGAACACATAGAATAACTGGGCATTCGCATATTGAGTCAGATACTCATCCCGATAGACAGATTCTCCGGATGCCTTATCGATCCCCTCTACCACTCCCGAGGTATGGACTACATATAGACGATCGCCCACGTCACTCATATCACAAACCCGACCATCCTCTTTATTTAGTGGATACGAATAAATCTTTCCCCTCGCTTGATCATAACGACAAAATTCATTCGTATAGGTAGCGAAATAGAGTTGTTTATCATTGTCGACGAATATCTTAGCGGGAGGATTCTCTAGACGTAAGCTATCTAATATTTCCTTCTCCGGAATAAAACGGTCATTACCGGGCTCATATACGCAAAGTTGGTTCGTATTATAGGTAATCCAAATACGCCCATCAGCGGTTTCTTGAAGTTCGGAGACATGCTCCTCCCTAAAAGGCAACCCGCTTTCCTTGTATTTATAATGCTTAAACTCATACCCATCAAAACGGTTTACCCCAGAAGTGGTACCCAACCACATAAACCCCTTCCGGTCTTTCAGGATACAAGTGATCTCATTGGAAGACAGACCGTCCTGTACTCCCAGACGGTTGAAAAGAATATCTTCCGCCGCAAGTCCGGATCCCAATATTCCCCAAGACAGGATCATTATGATACAGAGTAGAGTTTTCGTTTTCATACTTAGCAAATATAGATATTTCCCGAAAACGAACCAAACCAACCGGTATCTAATTCTGCTGCAATGCGGGTTGCAGTAAACATACACGTAAAGTATCCATATATAAGAACATGATTATTAAAAATTATCCCGTACATTTGTCTTTCGATTGGAATAGAAATGAATAAGGCGCAATGATTGTTGTAAGAGATTTTGACAGACTGAAAGGAAAGGAACTGGTGGCTACGATCGGATTTTTCGATGGTGTGCATCTAGGACACCGTTTCTTAATCGACGAGATGAAAGAGATTGCCAAAGCACGTAACCTGCCATCGGCCGTAATCACCTTCCCGGAACATCCCCGGGCCGTATTGCATGCGGATTACCAACCGAAGCTATTAAATTCTTTCGAGGAAAAGTTACAGCAATTAGAGACTACCGGAGTAGATTATTGCATCGTATTGGATTTTACGATCGAGCTATCCCGGCTCTCGGCCAAGGAATTCATTACCTCTATTTTAGCGAAGAGCCTGCATGTAAAGACCTTATTGATCGGATATGACCATCGTTTCGGGCACGATCGGACGGATGGCTTCGAGCAATATGTCGTTTATGGCACCGAATGTGGTATCGAGGTGCTGAAGGCATCTCCCTATGACGAAGGAAATACGGCCGTCAGCTCTTCCGAAATCCGGAAATTACTTCAAGCCGGAAATGTAGCTGAAGCCGCTTATTTACTGACCTATCCCTATCAATTGCTGGGCCATATCGTCAGCGGCTATAAAGTGGGACGCACGCTAGGATTTCCCACGGCGAATATACGGGTAGATGAACCTTTTAAAGTCATTCCGGGTATTGGCGTATATGCCGTATGGGTGGAGGTGGAAGGCGAACGATATAAGGGAATGCTTTATATCGGTGACCGTCCGACACTCAATAATGGGAAGGACATATCCATGGAGGTCAATATTCTGGATTTCTCCGGAGATATCTACAATGATAGCATTCGTGTCTCATTCGTTCAATACGTACGCGGAGACATCAAATTCGATTCCTTAGAAGAATTGAAAGCCCAACTGGAGAAAGACAGATGCACCGTAAATAATTTATTATAATATGGAAAGATATTACGAAGCGATTGATTTATTAAAAGGCATGATCTCCCGTCCGTCTTTCAGCCGGGACGAGACCGCCGTAGCGGATTTCCTGCAAGCAGAATGGCAAAAGGCCGGACAAAAGGTGTTCCGCAAAGGCAACAACCTGTGGATCATCGCCCCGGATTTCGATTTCGGTAAACCGACCCTTTTACTCAACTCCCATATAGACACCGTCAAGCCCGCTTCCGGTTGGACCAAAGACCCGTTCACTCCCGAAGAGACCGAGGATGATCAATTATATGGACTGGGCAGTAACGATGCCGGGGCGAGCGTAGTCTCCCTCTATGAAGCCTTCTGTATCTTAAGCGAGAAAGAACAACCTTATAATCTAATCTTCCTTGCGTCTTGTGAGGAAGAGATATCCGGGAAGAATGGCATTGAAAGCGCATTGGCCGAGCTTCCTCCTATCTCCTTCGCTGTCGTAGGTGAACCTACGGGTATGCAACCCGCCGTAGCCGAGAAAGGGCTAATGGTACTGGATTGCACCGCTATCGGAAAGGCCGGACATGCCGCACGTAATGAGGGCATCAATGCCATCACTTTAGCGATGAAGGATATAGAATGGTTCAGCACCTATCAATTCCCGGAGAAAAGCGACTTCCTCGGACCGGTGAAAATGACTGTCACCATCATCCATGCCGGTACACAACACAATGTCGTTCCCGATAAATGCGAATTCACGGTAGATATCCGCACCAACGAATTTTATACGAACGAACAGTTATTCGAGCTAATCAAGGAAAAGGTTCATTGCGAGATCAAGGCCCGCAGCTTCCGCCTTAGCTCCACCCGCACGGATCTGGATCATCCTTTTGTGCGACGGGCGATCTTAATGGGAAAAGAGCCTTTCGGCTCTCCTACGCTTAGCGACCAAGCCTTGATGCGTTTCCCCTCCGTAAAGATAGGGCCGGGAAACTCGGCACGTTCCCATTCCGCAGACGAATACATCAAGGGACCGGAGATCCGGGAAGCGATCGATACCTATGTAAGGTTACTGAATGGATTACAACTATAGCTTATGTTAAAAAAGATACTGGGGACAATAGGCTCGCGTTATCTGATAGCTTTCCTTAACCTAGCGCTGATCTTCATTAATGCGAAGGTGCTGGGAATCGAGGGCGTGGGGATGATCGGGTTGATCGTGGCCTCGGTAAATATAGCGGTAATCGTCAATGGGATTTTATGCGGGAATACGATTGTCTATTTCATGAATCGTTACTCCATGCGGACAATTTTCCTTCCCGCATATCTGTGGACACCTATCGGCTCTTCCCTAGCTTGCGGCTTCATGTATCTTACCGGGCTTTTACCCACCGGCTATCGGCTGGATATCTTCTTGTTGGCGATCTTGAGCTCTACGGTAAACGCCAATGCCCGCTTCTTGTTGGGTAAAGACAATATCAAAGGGTTTAATCTCACGTTTATATTGCAAGGAGGACTGCTATTTTTCGTCTTACTCTATTTCTATTATATATTGAAGCGCCCGGACGTACGGTCGTATGTCTGGGGATTATATGTCACGAACGGCATAGCCTTTATTGCCAGCCTATCGATGCTTGTTCCTGATTTCTTAAAGGAGACATCCCGGTCTTCCGGCAAATCGCTCTACGGTCTATTAAAAGAAATGTTTGCCTACGGCCTGTGGGCCGGCGCGGACGGATTGGCGGAAACCTGTACTACCCGACTCAATTATTTCCTAATACAACGTTTCGCCGGGTTGGGAAGTGTAGGCTTGCTAGACGCTGGGACCAAGATCTCCGAGAGTGTATGGAATATTAGTCGCAGCGTAAGTTTCATCGAATACAGTAGCGTGGCCAAGACCTCAGAGGCAACGGAACAAAAACGTATTACCTTACAGCTTTTCAAATTGACCTTTTGCGCTTTAGCCCTCGTGATGGGATGTATCCTATTGGTACCGGAATGGATATATACGGATTATCTTTTCAGCGCCGAGTTCAAAGGCATACGTAAAGTGATAGGCGGATTATCGATCGGAATCGTAGCGTTAGGCTGCAACAGCATCATCAGCCATTATTTCATCGGCAGCGGAAAGATCCGGTACAGTACGGCAAGCTCGTGCGTAGGGCTTATTGCCTTATTAATCTCCGGCTTTTTACTCATCCCGTCTTACGGGGTCGTAGGTTCCGCTATCACGACCAGTATCGCCTTTACCTCTATGCTGGTTTTCTCATTGACGGTCTTCTCCCGGCAAACACTTACACGCTGGAATGAGTTCCTTCCGGACAAAAAAGACTTCCAAGCTTGCAGAATTCATATACAAAAATCCCTGTAATTCTATCACGAATTTTATCGATAACGCTATCAAGTTCACGGAAAAGGGGACAATTACGCTTGAAATGATTTCGTGCAAGGTACAGCTCTCGGGTTATCAAAACATAGACTGTACCCTATAAACAAACTCCATCCAAACCCAATAACGGATCGCTTTTCCTAAGAACATGGAGATCGCCACGACCCATATATTAGCCCGCAAGAAACCTAGAGCGACAGCGATAAAATCACCGATACCGGGAAGAAAAACAAAGAAGCCCATCCAAGAGCCTTTTCCCTTGATCCAATCCTGCACCTTCTGTAGTTTTACCGGATCGAGTTTGAGGTATTTCTCGATCCACTCTACCTTTCCCAGCATCCCCAACCAATAGCAGCTCATTCCACCTAAGAAATTACCAAGCGTAGCGGCGATCATACAAGGCCAATAAGCCGAACCCGCCAATAATACACCCGTCAATACGACCTCACTGCTAAACGGCAAGATCGTAGCCGCTAAGAAAGAAGCGATAAACACCCCGATATACCCGTAGGCTATAAGAAATTCCATATACGTATCATTAATAATGCGATAAACATAACTACCGAGAAATGGAACAGCCAAAAGATATATTTCCCCCGGTTCACCGTAAAAAAATGGGCGATCAGGATAGACGCCGGTACACAGGCCATTTCCAGAAATTCCTCGGACGACTGCTCATAGATAAAGAACAATCCAAACGACCAAATGGCCATGACAATCAGAAAAGAAAGAAACTGACGAGTACGCAAATTATCCTCATACTCATGTGTAACGATGTTTAATGAAGCAATGATCGTTAATCCCGCCACTAAAACAATCTGTATCCAATCTATAATTCCCGTCCCTAGTACCGCAAGGAAACGGATCTTGAATAAGGAGGTGAAAGGTATGGTAAATGCCGTGAAATCCCATTCCCAGACACACCATCCGAAAACAAACCAATAAACCGTCAAGATTCCGAACAAGGAAGCGACAAATGTCCGGATATTCAATGTCCTGAAATTATACATTCCCAACCAAAACAGCGGCAAAAACCAAAGGATGTGTATCCACAACAGACTTCCGATACTGATAATCAAGGATGCGTTATAAGCCTTATCCGTAGCGTCCGGGTCATGATAAGAGGTAAATAACTGATAAAGGGCCAATATCAAACAAAACACCCCGACAGATGTTGATTTCAAGGGAAAGAAATCCGGGTTTGTACTTGTCAACAAGGCATAGAAGAGAAAGGGAAGCAATGTCTTCTCACGAATCAACATCAACGCATAGTTTACCCGATGCACCAGAAACGCACCACCGGCCATCAGCAAAAAACCGATCAAATAGGTAAACAACTTACCCGGAAGAACCAGACAGAGGGCATTCCATAAAGGAGGAGCCGTCACCTCTCCATACACGGGATAGCCTACCGAATCCACATACCCCACGATCCAACAAAAAATACAAGCGCAAAGCATGTACAAATGGGTCATAGGTGTCGCTATAGTATATCTACGTCCGTAATATGAAGTTGTTCCTCTTGCCATAATCTTATCTTAGTGTGAAAATACGGTACCTGCGTTAGTGCAAGCACCGGAGCGACGTTCGTAGTGAACGCCGACCGGTACTCACCGTAAACGCCGACTGACGTTCACTGCAAATGCCGACCGGCGTTCTCGATAAACGCAATTATAAATCAAACCCGATATCCCGACGGAAATACTTCTTATCGAAATCGATCTGCTTAGCTCCGGCGAAAGATTGGGCCAAAGCCTCTTCCTTAGTAGCCCCATACGAACTGACCGCGATCACACGGCCGCCATTCGTCAGGATCTGGCCGTCTACCAGCTTCGTTCCGGCATGGAACACTATATTGTTCGAGGATACGCCATCCAATCCCGTGATTACCTTATTCTTCTCGTAAGCCTCCGGGTAACCGCCGCTTACCAACATAACCGTAACCGCCGCACGAGGGTCCTGTACCAATGTACGAGCCGCTAAATCGCCTTCCGCTACCCCTTCCAGCAAATCAACCAAATCGCTTTGGATACGAAGCATGACTACCTCTGTCTCCGGATCGCCCATACGACAATTGTATTCTATCACCATCGGCTCATTCTTCACATTGATCAGACCCAAGAAGATGAAACCTTTATAATCGATATGCTCCGCTTTCAATCCCTCTACGGTAGGACGGATAATACGCTCGTCCACCTTCGCCATAAAGACCTCATCAGCGAAAGGAACCGGGGAAACAGCTCCCATTCCACCTGTGTTTAAACCCGTATTGCCCTCGCCGATACGCTTATAATCTTTCGCTACCGGAAGCACCTTGTAATCGTTGCCATCCGTCAAGACGAATACGGAGCATTCGATACCATCCAAGAACTCCTCGATCACGACCGTCTTGCTCGCGTCGCCAAACATTCCGCCCAGCATATCTCCCAACTCTTTCTTGGCTTCCTCCAAGTTATCGATAATCAGTACCCCTTTACCGGCAGCCAATCCATCCGCTTTCAATACATAAGGAGCGGAAAGAGATTCCAAAAACGCATAGCCTTCCTCTAAGTTTTCAGTGGAAATACTCTTATAACGAGCGGTCGGGATATGATGACGCATCATAAACGCCTTGGCGAAATCCTTGCTACCTTCCAATTGGGCACCTTCCCCACTCGGGCCGATCACGGGGATGGAGCTTAATGCCTCATCCTTCCTGAAATAATCATAAACACCCTTCACCAATGGATCCTCGGGACCTACCACGACCATATTCACTTGGTTCGCCAACGCAAAATCCTTGATAGCGGCAAAATCATCCGCTTTAATATCCACATTGGTTCCTACCAACGCTGTTCCCGCATTACCGGGAGCGATAAATAACTTATCAACTTTCGGGCTTTGAGCGATCTTCCAAGCGATCGCATGCTCACGCCCACCAGAGCCTAATAACAATATATTCATATCTCTTCTAATTTTCAATTCTCAATTCTCCATTTTCAATTCCCAAGGTAGTCATCGAAATACCTCGTAATCTTCTCATGCAAATGCGGACGGTCCTTACCGGTCACATTATGCTCATGGCGAGGATACACAAAGTAATCCGGATACGTATCAGCCTCTACGCAAGCCTTTAAGAAACCAAGGCTGTGTTGCCACACTACCACCGGATCGATATCCCCATGTATCATCAACAGATGGCCTTTCAGATTACCGGCCTTCAGTTTCAGGTTCGCGTTCTTATAACCTTCCGGATTATCCTGCGGGCGATCCATATAACGCTCGCCATACATAATCTCGTAATTGCTCCAGTCGATAACCGGCCCTCCGGCCACGCCCACCTTAAAGATCTCCGGATAAGTCAGCATCAAGTTCGTTGTCATAAAACCGCCATAACTCCAGCCATGTACCCCGATACGGTCGGCATCCACATAAGACAAAGATTTCAGGAACTCGACACCCTTCACTTGGTCCGCCATCTCATTGATACCCAAATTACGATGAATCACGCTCTCAAAAGCATGTCCACGATTTGCCGAGCCGCGGCTATCCACGGTAAACATCACATAACCTCTCTGTGCCATATAGAGGTCCCAACCACGAGCCCCGTTTTGCCAGTCGCCCGTAACAAGCTGGACTTTAGGGCCTCCATACACATAGACAATCGTAGGATACTTCTTCGTCTCATCCAAATCCGGCGGTAAAGTCAACCGGTAATTCAAGCGAGTCTTACCATCGGCGGCAAGGATATGTCCAACCTTGATCCGCGGCATCCGATACGATTTAAAGGGATCCGGAGCAGAAAGTAAGGTAGAAATCACCTTAGCGTCCTTTATACGGACTAAATCGATATCCCTCGGGGTAGAAGGAGAACTTACATAATCAATCGCATATTCGCCGGAGGGACTCAGCAACCAACGGTGCACGCCCACTTTCCAGCTCAAGCAATTCATGATATCATCCGTTCTCAGATCCGTCTCCCAAATATAACGTTGCATCCCCGTTCCTTGCATATTCGGAGATACAGGATGAGGTGCCGTTCCCTCGAAAATCACCTTATTTCCGTCTTTGCTAAAGCCTAGCACCTTGGTAACCACCCATTCCCCACCGGTTAGCTTCCTTAATTCCTTTCCGGTCGTATCATACAGATATAGATGGTTATAGCCATCCGCCTCACTCTGCCAGATAAACTTATCCGGATCGTTCGGCAAGAAGAGCACGGGATGCTGCGGCTCCACATAACAACGATCCGTCTCGGTAAACAGATCAGCCTCTTTCTTTCCCGTCAAGGCAGAGTACCGCATCAAATGCATCTCGTTCTGCTCACGATTCAACTCAGCGATATAAATACTCTTCTCATCCGGACTCCAAGCGATATTTGTTAAATATTTCTCTTTCGGCAAGCCTGTCTCCAACCAAACCGTCTGCCCGGTAGCTACCTGATAGACACCCACCGTAACCTCATGGCTCTTCATTCCAGCCATCGGATATTTATGAGGAACCGGCGTAGCGCAACGAGTATCGATATTCACCAGCGGGTAAGCGGTCACCATACGCTCATCCATACGATAAAACGCTAGAGCCGAGCCTTTAGGAGACCAAAACATACCTTTCGTAATCCCGAACTCCCGTTGATGGACAGCCTGTCCGCATACGATTCCATCCTGTGTTTCACGTGTAACAATCGTATTTCGTCCATCCGGGGATAAAATATGCACATTGTTTCCCTCCGTAAAAGCTAAGTTATTCGTAGCCGGACAAAAGTCATAATTCGCCCAGTTATTCTTCAAAGCATAATCAGCGACTACCTTATTCTTCTTATAATCATAATGAATCCGGTGCTGTTTGCTAGTAAAAGCCAAGACCGAACCACTTTCATAGGGTACCGAAAAGCTAGGCAAAGAACCAACCGTCTGCAGATTTGCCGCCGTCAAGGCCCCATTCAGTCTTTCCAACGAAAAAAGGACCTCTTCTTTTTTCCCCGGCTTAGCTCCTAACACACTATCTCCCTTAACATATAAGTACTCGTCCCCGCACCATCGTAACTGTTTCAAGTCACGAGGTACGAAGTGCCTATACGTTTTTCCTCCCGGAATCAAGTCGTGCAAGGAGAGTTGCTTATCTTGGGCGGTAATTGACATCGTTAATAAAATCAGACAAAGGCTTGTGAATAGAGATGATTTAATCCTCATAATCATCATATCCTCTCCGTTTTATAGGCTTTATAGGTTTGCTAAACGGACGCTTTCTATCCCGCTTATGATTGCCAAACCCTTTCTTACGGTCATCCTCATCCCGATAACGCATTTTCACAGGACGTTCTCCTTTTGGCTTGATCGGCTTACGAACCGGGGCATCCACGAATTTCTTGCGGACCGGACGGTCCTCTCCCCGATCCTCTCCAAAGATACGTTTCCCCGGAATGGAAGCGAAACGCTCCTCATCATCCTCGCTATGAGCAGCGGCGAAACGACGCTCCGGACGATCCACACGACCCGTACGGAAGTTTTGACGATCATTGCCTCTACGCTCGAAAGAGCCTTCCGATCTGCGCGGACGCTCCTCTCCATCCTCATTCAATGCCTTTTTGAAGTCCTTATTAGTTCCCTCAAATAACTCATAGCAACGGTATTCGCACTCCAAGGAACCGTTCATCAATTTGATCTTCTCGCTCGGGCGCAAGCCGATCTTATCGAAACATTCATCTTTATAGCTCAAAATCCAAGCCTTATATCCCATGAACACATGTTTCAAACGCTCGCCGATCATATTATACAATCCCAATAGATCACGAGATGATATACGCTCTCCATAAGGTGGGTTCGTCACCAATATACCTGGCTTCGGAGCCTCTGTATATTGTTGGAACGGTTTCACCTTCAGATCGATATATTTCATCAAGCCAGCGCTACGGATATTCTCCAAGGCGATATCGATAGCGGCTTGGGAAATATCGGAGCCATAGCAATGGAAAGCGAACTCACGCTCCCCGCTCTCATCATCATAAATACGATCGAACAATTCCTCATCATAGTCCACCCATTTCTGGAAAGCGAACTCTTTCCGATGGATACCCGGAGCGATATTCAAGGCGATCATGGCAGCCTCGATCAACAATGTACCGGAACCACACATCGGATCTACGAAATTAGATTCTCCTTTCCAACCGGTTTTTAGGATCATGCCGGCAGCCAACACCTCATTCAACGGAGCTTCCGTTTGATCCACCCGATAACCACGCTTGTGCAAAGACTCGCCGGAGCTATCGATAGATAAGGTACAATCGTTATGCGAAATATGGATATTGATATATAAGTCCGGGTTATTGACACGAACGGACGGACGCTTCTTGAACTTCTCGATGAAATAATCCACGATAGCGTCTTTCGTACGGTAAGCGACAAACTTCGAGTGATTGAAATCCTCGGAATAGATCACCGAGTCGATCGCGAACGTCTTGTCCAGCGACAAATACTTCTCCCACTCTACCTTTTTCACCTCTTTATAAACGGTATCAGCATCTTTGGCCTTGAAATGATAAATCGGTTTCAGAATGCGCAGGGCAGTACGGCAGTGGAAATTCGCTTTATAAAGCAATTCCTTATCACCCGTAAAGGAAACCATACGACGACCGATCTGCAAGTCGTTGGCACCTAAAGCTAATAACTCCTCGGCCAAGATCTCTTCCAACCCGTATAGGGTTTTGGCCACCATTTCAAATGTCTCGCTCATTTTAATTGAAAATTGAGAATTGAGAATTGAAAATTATTCCCAATTGCGTATTACGTTGTTTATTATTAATTATTCTCATTTCGCTCTCTGACATGCTTCGATCTCCTTCCAGCTACCCTCTTGATAATTTTCAATTCTCAATTTTCAATTGTGTAACCGTACTCCCTGCCGGTACATCCTCCGCTATCCAGACGTTACCACATATCGTAGCCCCTCTGCCAATCCGGATTTTACCGATTAAGGTGGAATTAGAATATACTGTCACATGATCTTCCAAGATAGGATGACGGGCTACGCCACGGATAGCGTTACCGTTCTCATCGGGGGGAAGTTTCTCTCCCGCCAAGCTGACGCCCTGAAAGATTCGGACGTAATTGCCGATCACGCTCGTCTCGCCGATCACCGTACCCGTCCCGTGGTCTATCGAGAAATGATGACCGATCTTCGCGCCCGGATGGATATCGATACCGGTCTCGGAATGTGCCATCTCCGTAATCATACGAGGAATATAAGGAACCCCGAGCTTATACAATTGATGGGCGATCCGGTAATTACCGATCGCCCGGAAACCGGGATAACAAAATATGACCTCACCTAGATTTTGAGCGGCGGGATCGCCATTGAAAGTCGCCTCCACATCCGTAGCCAGCAGACCGCGAATCTCCGGAAGCGTAGAGATGAAAGCCTCCGAAATAGCCTCTGCCTCAGCGGAGATCTTTTCTTCCGGGCAAGTCACGCAAGATGTATCCGCGAAACAAAGTCCCGCATAAACCTGCTTGGATAATAAAGAATGAAGAGTCTCAACATTTACGCCCGTATGAAAACGGATCGTCTGTTTACTGATACGGGCATTCCCATAATAACCGGGGAACAGGATCGCACGGCATAGATCGATGATCTCTTTCAGCACCTCGCCCGAGGGCAGCGCCTCCTCATCCCTGTACGCATGGAACAATTGTTTATACGATGCCTCATCCGACAGCTTCTCCACCGTATCGCCCAATACGCTACTATGCCTCTGTATATCCATTATTTGCGGAATATTCTTTATAATGCGCAAAAATAGTATTTTATTTGAGAACACCTTCACGAAGAAGCATCAAAAATACAGCCAACGACTAATATTACGTTCTATAGCGCTAAATTCCACGCCAACCTTTATCAACTTACGCCCATCCGCCTGATAGAGTTACAAATAAATAATCTTCATATCGAATACTTTACCACATCCAATGCTCCACTTTCATCAAGAGCCAAGGCGACCAGAAAACGATCGGAAGGGTCTACGGCAATCCTCTTTATTGAACGATCAAAATTCAATCGTTTCTTTAATTGGCCGTCCCAAGAAAGAACCAGCAATGTGGATAAATTCGAAAAATCCGCAGAACCATCGTACAAGCAATATACATACTGATCCGTACCGAATATATCGATAAAGCATTTTGTCGTTCCAAGAACATCCACTTGGGTATCATTCTTCTTCAGTAAAGGCACGATAGGCTCCTTCCCATACGTAAAGCTCCTTTGATAAGTTCCCTTCAAATCGTAAAAATCAATTTGGTTGAAGAAACGCAAGGCAGCAACCACACTGTTTTGCCGCTCATTCACACAAAGATTAGGCAAATAAGCGACGTGCTTACAAGAACGATACGTTCTTGCTACTTTTGGTGGCTCCACCCAATAAATTCCCTCTTCCCGATTCGCATAGCAGAAAGGACCATAAACATTTTTCTCTACGATCGGAACCGCATAAACTTCTTTCGTGGTGACATTATAATGCGTAGAGGGAACAAGTTCGGGTATTAGTATATATTTCCGATCAAAATGCAAAGAATCCGCCAGCACCTGCATCTTATTAAATGTAAGTTGGTTATCCACGATCCAGAACTCATCCTTTCCGGCGGGTTCTTTTGTATTTGACTTCATAAACTCCGGATTAGAGAAATAAGTGGCACCATATCCTTTCAACGCAAACGCATGCAGGTGCGACAAATCATCTTTGTCGAATACTTGAATGATCGTATCACACCCACGAGCCAACAACACCAAATAAGACTCGGTAAGACCAATCCCATCATAGCATACACCAGAATCCCCTTTCATTAACAAATTTCCCTCCAGCCGTTTTTCTTCTCTTTCCGCATCGGAACAAGCGAGAAGAAACAAAGCGAAGAATACAATAATCCCATACAATACTCTCATGACCTTTCTATTTTAAATAAACATAAGATCGGATTATCGTCCTGTGTACGATTCTCCGCTATCCGTCTCAAATCCTCATAATGTATCTGATTACGCAACAGCACCGTCGAACTGATCTTCCCGATAAAATAATCTTTATACACTCCGCAAATACCGTAAAAGCCTGTCAACCCCGTAGCCCTTATGAAGTTGGGGAACGCATACGAGAATGCCTCTTTCCTATCCTTGTCATAAAATCCGAAGTAAGTTACCTTATCGCACATATAGGTCGCATGCAGGATCTGTTCGGTCTCCAGCAGCCCAAAAGAATTTACATAGCCGGAGCGAAACAGATCGCCAGAGAAATCTCTCCCGCCTCTCCCTTTCTCCTTGACATACTCGATAGGAGGCATACTTTTATCTCCGAAGCGAACTTTATAAGCAGGCTCCAACATCCCGTCCTTCACTTTCCACACTTCGGGGGTAAAGGGGAAATGCGCATACCAATCCCCAGCAAAGGCATGCAACGTCTTGCTCCCATTGATCGTATGGCCGGACGTGAAATAAGCCGATCCCAACAATGCGTCTTGCTCTCCTTTCCTGTCCGCGGCTTTCAGATAGAAGTTTTCCCTTTGCGGTGTCGCAAATCCCAAAGGATAATACCAAATCCAATTCTCCTTATCCAAAGGGGCGCAGTCCACAAAATAATCAGCTACATCTTGCGTGGATATATATTGATAGGTATCCAGATCATAACGCAATAAGGCCGTCCCACCAAAATCCACCAATGTCAAGATTCGCTCTTTCTCATCCACGAAAAAGTGAGTTAGATAAAGATACTCTTTCGGCCCTTGTCCCCGCAAGCCTACACGAGTAATAAAATTTCCTTGATCACTGAATACAAAAAGCGCATTTATCTCATCACTTCTATCGAATACAAAAATACGATCGTCCACCCAGCAAACCCGGTAGAGATCTTTTAACAGCACGCTATCCTTCGTCTCCAAAGGAATGAATCTGCATTCCAAATGTTCCTGCAAGCCAACCGTACAATCGTTTCCGAAATCCACCACGTCCCACTCTTCCGATCGATTCTCGCATGCGGTCAAAATGGAAGCCACACTTATCATCACTAAATAATATAGTTTTCTCATGTTTTTCATATTAGATTCAGACCGCTAATATACGTAACTTTTTGAAATACGCCAACTGCACAAGTTTTCCTAAGCGCACAATCGGAATTCACGAGAAGTACTACTTCCTTGGCCTATGAAGTATATCTCTTAGGGATACAGTGCTTATTTTCCACATAGTTATTGTACATTTTTCCAAATGCATTTAAAACCTCATTATCTGTTTCCCAAAACACGTACGTGTTTTCACAAATTCTCGTACGTGTTTCCGGAAAAACACGTACATGTTTTTCCGGAAACATCATCAACTTTTTATCAATCTGATTATAAAGACATTATCAATACGTATATTTTAAATACTTACTGTATTTTTCACTATCAACAAAATACCTTATGGTTATGATTTTTGAAGCCCCAAGAAGGCTTTATTTACGAGCTTATCGACTTCCTTATACAGCCGTTGTATTTCCTTTGTATCCAATCCATTTTGCTCCCACTCCGTCTTATGAGCGTCGAATAAATCGAAAATCCGGTTCTCTACCGCACGAAGCTGTTGGATATAACCAGATTGGTCATCATTCCATAACAGTTGCCAATGCAAATACTTTTGGCCGTTGCCACGATGTATGGAGTAGACATTCTTCTGTAATTGAACGGAATACCAATCTAATAGAGCTGTTTTATAGGATGCGTCGTAAGTAACTAAAGCGCTTTGCTCCTTTCCCATTTTCACCCAAAGAGGAATAGCGACAGAGGTAGGAGGATATCCCAAGGCAGTCCACATCGTTGTCAATTCCGGATTCATGCCGGATCTCACGCCTTGGATTACGATAGAGGCCGTACTTTCCAGACGAGGGATGAAATCCTGCTCCACAAACCAACCCGTACGATTGTTCGGACTTTGTCCCTTGTCCATCAAATCGATATCCAGCAAGCTATTATAAAAAGAGCGGGAAGCCTGTTGAAAGATACGCTGAGGAGTAAATCCTCCGTCCCGCATTTCCTTAAAGATCTTTTTCGCGTTCTCATAACGTACATACCCTTTGCCTTCATCCGTACGCCCCTCGAAAGAGAAATTCGTATAAATCAAGTAACCTTCCGGCGCCAGATTCGGATCATTTGCGTCTTTCTTATAATATCGCTCATTATTCGTCTCATAATAAGCCGCGCCACCATAAGCATCGATCACTCCGAAATTAGCCTCCACATGCATCGGGCGAGGCAAGGTATCCAAGAAATGCTCGAAATCCTGCACCGTCTTACAGACTCTCAAGGCTTTTCGCATCAAGTTTCCCTCTTGATCCATCTCCTTTATATCATCGTCTTTCAAGTTATAAGAAGCCGTATTCATGATAGAGAAGCCCGTCTCATTGCTTCCGGTCCACACGGCTCCCTCCGGATCATCGCTATTTACCAGCCCCAGAAAACGATAGCCACCTTCGTCAAAATAACCGATATGGTTATACGGAGCGCCGGTATCCCGGTGTTTCCACATCAACGGACGCCCGTCGGGAGTAGCCTTTCCAGTGATTATAATGGAGGTACAAGCCTTGTCAACCACCGGAAAACAAAGACATAGAACGAATAAAAGAAGTAGTTTTTTCATATCATTTATTGATTTAATAAGATTTCTTATGAGGAGCGCCAAATTCCTTACAGCTAACCTCGTCTATATCTACCGTCCAAATCTTCACGTTACGGACCGCCGGATCGCTATAACGGAAAGTCTTATCGGAATATTGCTTCATGATAATATCCAAGGCTTCCACCTTCTTGTCGAAATCCTCTTCGTAAGCGACCTTTCCCCAAGCGATCACGCTCTTCGAACGCATACGGTAGCTACAAGCTACCTCCGGGTGCTGGAAAACCAAGGCATGGTCAATACTAAACGTAATACAGACTTTCGGATTACGTTCCAATATAGAGATGCTTCGTCCATCCTGCGCCGAGTGTAAATAAATCACGCCATCCTTATAACCGAAATTCATCGGTAATACATAAGGCGTTCCATCTGTATCCGCCATGCCCACAAAGCAAACATCGCTCTGACGGATAATCGATTCGATCTGTTCCTTGTCCGTGTGTATAAGTGTCTTCATATTTCTTTCGTTTAAATCTAACTTGATGCAAAATTAAAAAAATCATCTGTTTCTGCAACCCTTTATAACCTGCACTCGTCTATTAAGAAAAGAACCTAAAAAATTAAAGACGATGAAGACGAGAGTATCACTTTTTATATTCTGCATACAGATGATCGCGGTTTGCGGATTCGCCGCCGACCGACGTATCGATGGAAATGGAAATCCGGAAACCCGGGAGATAAAGATTAGCGATTACGACGAGATTACGTTCGTTGGCTCCGCTGATTTCGAGTATGAACAGTCGGATAAAGCGCCTTATCTATCCGTAACGATCGATGAGAACTTATTTGATTACCTCGTGACCGAAGTAGAAGGCGGTACGTTAAAGATCTATCCGAAATCTATCAAGAAAGGTTTTAATAATAACTCCTACGACTTGAGGCCGACCGTCTACAAGATAAAATCCAACTCCAAGGAACTAAAAGAGTTGAATACGGTAGGTTCCGGCAGTTTCATTATCAGCAAACCGACGAAAGTAAACCGGATGGAGATCAATATGGCCGGTAGTGGAAACGTTGAGTTGAGAGGCCCCGTAAAAGGTTACAAGCTTGAATGTAACATGGCCGGTAGCGGAAATATCATCGCCAAGGATATACAGCTGGACAACCTATCTTGCAGCCTCGCCAGCAGCGGGGAAATCGAGGTAATAGGAACCGTAGATCGTGCCTCATTCAATGTAGCGGGAAGTGGTGAGATTAAAGCCTTTGACTGCCAAGCACGTAAAGCAGAGTGTAATATCGCCAGCAGCGGCGAGATCAGCGTATATGCCACGCAAATCTTGGATGCTAATATCGTAGGTAGTGGCGAGATTCATTACAAAGGAGATCCGGAGATCAGTAAGTCTATCATGGGTTCCGGCTCGATCAACAAAGTCAAATAAACATTTAATACATACGAACGATGAAAACAAAATTAGTAGCGGTAATAGCCCTCATCTTTTGTGCCTTCATGGCAGAGGCTAGTAAAGTAGAAGGTAATGGGAATATTATTACGAAAGAGATATCGGTAGATAACTATAGCGAGATCGAACTGGGTGGAAATATCGAATATTCCGGCAATAATTTTTGGGGAAATAGAAGCAACAAGAAATTCCCGGTATTCAAATATACGCATGGACGAAGCGCTTCCTTGAAAATTACGATCGACGAGAATCTATTCCCACTCCTCTCGATCAAATCCAATAACGGACGGTTAGCTATCCGCATACAAGACGGGACCCGTATCAAACCGACCCAGTATGTAATCGAAGGAAGCTCGAAGACTCTGAAATACTTAAAGACTTCCGGCCCGATGGATTTTGAGGCGCAGAACGCTTTTTCCGAGGATCAACTGGAAATCAAGATTTCCGGCTCCAGCGACGTAAAGTTCCCACATAACGTGAAATTACGATTAGGTGAGTTCTCGGTATCCGGCTCCGGCGATCTGGTTTTTGAAGATTTGGACTGCAAGAATCTTACCAGCAAGGTTTCAGGCTCCGGAGACATCACCTTGAAAGGTAAGGCGGACGAAGCCCGCTATTCCGTATCGGGCAGTGGAGATATAAAAGCATACGACTTATCTGTCAATGATTTGAGTTGCTCGGTAAGCGGTAGCGGAGATGCCCGTGTTTATGCCAAAGATAACATGAACCTATCGGTTTCGGGCAGTGGAGACATCCGCTATAAAGGCCCGGCGAACGTGAATAAATCAAAGTCCGGCTCTGGATCCATTCAAGGCGCAAATTGATCGAACACACACATTTTTTTTAATACACACATTATCAAATTTAAAAAAGCTACTAGATGTGATATCCGGTAGCTTTTTCTTGCTATTTTTGTAACCAACTCTTTATTTATAGAGTCTAAATTAAAAAGTAGAATCATAAAAAACGATACTTATGAAAACAAAGGCTATCTTATTAATGGTATTTTTCCTAGGATGGGTCACTACCGGTTGGGCCGCAGATCATGTAAAAGGCGATGGTAAATTGACCTCGAAAAAGATTTCTGTCGCCGATTATAACGAGATTAAGGTGGATGGCGTAATTGATTTCAATTACGAGCAATCCGATGATCCTTCCACCGTGGAGGTTACCGTAGACCAGAATCTTCATCCCTATGTCAATATCGAGGTGAAGGATCGTGTCTTAACCATCGCTTTCAAAGGAGCGAAGGTAGATCATTTCACGAAGTTTATCGTAAAGACGAATTCTAAATGGCTTGCCGCCGCAAAAGTTTCCGGAAATGCCAACTTCATGGTAAACAGTCCGCTTACCGGAGACGAGACCGTTATTAAGGCGAACGCCAATAGCTTGGTGCAACTGAAAGAGACAGTTACGGTCGGTAAACTGGATTTGAATGTATCCGGTAGCGCAAATATGGTTGTCAATCATCTGGAAGCCGACAAGATCGAATGTGATATCGATGGCTCTGGCTCTATAACGATCAAGAAAGGTAATGCGAAAGAAGGAGACTACAGTATCGTCAGCAGTGGTGATATACACGCTTTTGGGTTAGCGGTTCCTCAGCTAAGTTGCAAAGTAACAGGCAATGGCTTAGCGGAAGTACATGCTACCGATAATTTAAAGGCCAACGTAGTCGGTAAAGGAAATATCCGTTATAAAGGCCCGACAGCAGTTCAACAGAGAATAATCGGTAAAGGTACCGTAGAAGAAGTAAAAGAATGAAAACAAGAATTATATACCTATGTCTGCTGGTGATCTTTTCTACGACAGGTTGTATCAGTAAGAATGCTCGAAAAGGTATCAATGGGAACAAGAATATTGTTACCCGCACCATTCAAGTAGATGATTTCGAGGAAATACATCTAGGGTCCAATATCGAATCGGCGAAAGGCATCAATCCGTTCAACAAGAAGAACCGTGCGATATGTAATTACACCCAAACAGATGGCGCCTCCTCGTTGGAGATCAGCATGGACGAGAATTTGTTTGACTTATTGGATATAGAGAATAAGGATCACAAATTAATCATCAAGGCTAAATCCGGCAAGAAGATCTGTCCGACCCATCTGGTATTGAACACAAGTTCCAAGAACCTGAAGGAAGCGGGGATCAGTGGCAGCATCGACTTTATCGCCGATCAACCGCTACAACTGACAAATACGTCTTTTTATATCAGTGGCGTAGGCGACGTGAAATTAGCTGATTTATCTTGTGATACTTTCAAGGTAGCTATATCCGGAGTCGGCAATATTTACTTGAATGGAAACATCAAGAAAGGCAAATACTCCGTATCGGGTGTAGGGCACGTATATGCGTTCGATTGCCCCGTTGAGGATCTGGAATGCGAAGTTTCAGGTGTAGGAGGAATGGAAGTGAACGCTACCCAGAAATTAGACGCTAGCACTTCTGGTGTGGGAAGCGTTAAATATAAAGGCAATCCGGAGCATACGCAGAAATCCGCCTCCGGTGTCGGAAAAATCAAACAAGCAGATTAATCATCCCAAAAATCAATTAGATGAAAAAGATATCACTTTTATTCCTTATATGTGGCTTATTTCTAGTAAGCAGCTGTATCCCTACACAAACCATAAAAGGAGACGGCAATATCACCACGGAAAACATCCCGGTTTCCGAGTATGACTGTCTTGAGTTAGAGGGAGGAGGCATGGTCGTGAATTACACGCAATCCGACGCTCCTGAAGGTTTGGAAATAAAGACAGACCGGAATATCTTCGAGAAATATGAGTTTAATGTAGAGAACCATAAGCTTAAGATCCGTCCGAAAAAAGAATTCAGGAAACATACGAATTTCCGTCCGACCGAGTTCATGGTTACGGCCAACTCCCGCAATCTAAAGAAACTAGCGGCGGCAGGCAGTACCCATGTAAATATAAATTCCCCTCTACAAGCCGAGGAGTTCGAGGCAGGATTAGCCGGTAGCGGGATTATCCAATTCCACGACACGGCCTCTTTTACAAACCTAAAGATAGAGATCGCCGGTAGCGGAGATTTCGTTGGCCATAAAGTGTATTGTGAGGAATTAAACGGGGATATGGCCGGGTCTAACACGATCGTTCTAGGGGGAACCGTAGGCATAGCTGAATTCTCGATCGCCGGTAGCGGTACAGTACGTGCTTTCGATTGTACCATGGATGAGCTTGAGTGCAAGATTGCCGGTAGTGGAGACATAGAAGCCTTTGTCGTAAACAAAATCAAGGCAGAGATAGCCGGTAGCGGTTCCGTAAAATACAAAGGAGATCCCCAAGATATCCAAAAAAAGGTAATGGGCTCCGGTAAGATCGAGAAGGTGGAGTGATTCTTACAACCACCCCTCCTTTTTATACCATTCGATACTTTCTTCCAAGCCTTTACGTAAAGGATAGGCCGGGATAAAACCTAAATCATCTTGAAGAGGCGTGACATCGCAAATCCAGTTACGCTGCTTCAAGATGATGTATTTATCACTATTTAGCGTCATACTTTTCTTCAACAACTTACCGATCCATTCTGAACAGTGGCAAGCGATACGCACCAATCCCAGCGGTATACGGGCATGCAATACCCGCTTCTTTCCTAAGATATCTTGTATCATACGGGCAAAAGACTCATCCGTGTAGACATCTCCGTCGGCTACAAAATAATGCCGGTTCTCTATCTCCTCTTTCTCAAGGGAAAGGAAGGCCACGGTCGCTAAATCTTTTACATAGATAAACGTGATTCGCTGGGGAATAGCGCCTACGGCGAAATCGAGTCCCGACTTTACGCTTTGTATTTCCATGAAATAATCCTTCTCACCCGGCCCGTATACTCCTGTAGGCCGCAAGATCACGTAAGGAAAATAGGTTTGTTTACGGATGTAGTTCTCCGCCTCTAGCTTACTTTGGCCATAAGCCGTGTCCGGCCGCTGCGGATCGTCCAAGTGTATCGGGCGGAAAGTCTTCTCGTCGCCTCGCCCATAGCTGCTTAGGCTGCTCATCAAGAGGAATTTCTTCGGTTTGCAGCCGGCGGCGGCTAAAGCCTCGATAAATCGATGCGTATTCTCGGCGTTCACACGGAAAAAGTTTCGCTTATCCAATGTCTTCGTCAACCCGGCGTTATGGATCACATAATCCCATGCCCCATGCTCACGGGCAAAGTCTGAGAGTTGAGCCGTAAGCGCTTCCTGATCGCCATATTTCAAGTCGATGAAATGAATCCGCTTATCTTGCAGATGCGCTTTACTGCTACCCGCACGGATACCCGCCCACGTCTCATAGCCACGGCGAAGCGCCTCCTCTACCAAGAAACCGCCGATAAAACCACTCGCTCCGGTTATCAATATCTTCATATCCTTCATTTTTCTTTCATATAAAATGTATAATAATACCACAACAACCCGATCCAATTCAAGAACAGGATCGTCAGCATCCAAAGAATCTTTTGTTTCTTACTGATGAAAGGGTTTTGCGATACGGCCTTACATCCGAACAGGATTACGGCAATACCTACGATATAACCGATCTCCGGCAAGCTTATCCAGCAAATGATTTGTGGTATCATAAAAATAGAGTTATTCGTGAAAAAGAATTATTCGTGTTGGTGTTTCTTCAAGACTCGGTGCGGCAAGTCACCATGCCCCACCAACTCGATCGGACAAGCGTATTTCTCGCCCAACCATTCCTCAGAGACATTCGCTCCCGGGTGATAATGCAAAGTCTCGTTTACGCAAGCGATATTTTTCACCATCGTCAAAACCGTACCGATATCATGGGAAACCAAGATGATAGCGCTCTCTTTATTGATATCTTCCAAGAGCTGATAAAAACGAGACTCGAATCGTTTATCCACATACGAATTAGGCTCATCCAAGATCAATACCTGCGGACGGGAGACAATAGAACGCCCCAATAAGACCCGCTGCAACTGGCCGCCGGAAAGCTCACCGATGGCCCTGCCCGCCAACTCCTCCAATCCCATCTGTACGATCACCTCGTCTACACGCTCTCTCTGGGATCTATTGAATGGACGGAACAAAGGTTTCTCCGCGGATAAACCGGAAGAGATCACTTCCCGTACCGAGATCGGAAACTTCTTATCGATCTGGCTCATTTGGGGTAGATAACCGATCTTCAAGGAAGGAACCTCTACATTTTCATCGTAAAAACGAATCGTTCCGGAAATAGGAGGCAATAGACCTAGTATCACCTTTAAAAGCGTCGTTTTCCCGCCGCCATTCGGTCCGATAATTCCCAAGAAATCATTTTTCCACACATCCAGCGTTACGTTACGTAAGGCGATCTTATTACCGTATCCGGCGGTAACCTCTCTCAACTCAATCAGCTTGTCCATCGGCTAACGATTTTGCGATATGAATCATTTCCTTACTCCAATCGTAATCCAGCGGATTGATCGGGATCAGACGGCAACCTGTTTCTTTAGCGATCAACTCGGCGTTCTTCTGGTCAAACTCCCGCTGGATAAACACGACTTTCGCATTATGTTCCCGTGCGGTCTCGACCAGTTCCTTTAATTGTGCGGGAGACGGTTCTTTTCCGTCCATCTCGATGCAAAGCTGGGTCAAGCCATATTCGTTAGCCAAATAGGTCAGGGCCGGATGGTAAATAATAAATGTCTTATTGTCAAGAGAATGTAACAAACCGGAAACGGTCTTTTCCGTCTCTCCGATTTCTTTCGTCAGTTGTTCATAATTCGCTTGGTAATATTCCTTATTCTCCGGGTCCAAAGACACAAAGGCATCCAAAGTGTTCTTGGCGATCACCTTCGCTCCAGAGATAGAGCTCCACGTATGCGGATCGACGCCTCCGGGATGATGATGGTGGTGGTGATCATGTTCCTCTTCTTCCTCGGGGCTTTTAAGTAAATCAATTCCTTCGGACAGGTCAAAAACCTTGAGTCCCGGATTATTATTCCGGATATTATCCATCCAAGCCTGTTCGAACCCGATCGATCCGATCCTTAAATAGCCTTGGCTTTTACCCACCTGCACCATTTGCTGCGGTGTAGGATCATACGTCTCCGGACTTTGCCCTGCCGGAACCACACAATTAATCTTAAATTTATCTCCGGCTATCTTCTCCGCAAAATACCGTTGCGGCTCAATCGTCACGGAAACGATCCTCTCATCTGCCCGCTTATCGCCGCAGGCCATAAGTATCAAGACGAAAAGAGCTGATATCAATACCTTAAATTCTTTCATACCACATATATATTTTCGCAAAGGTAACGAATATCGGGTAATAAGGCAGCAAGGAGACGATTCAAAGTTATCAGGAAGCAGTCTGACAAAATCCCCGTATTACAACCGATAAGTAATAATACGGGGATTTTATAGGGAAAAAATAGGCTACTCTATTTTTACTCGGCCAGCCATTTATTCATCTGTGTAAGGATCCGCTCCTTCATATCCTCCGGCATATTGCCGATACGGGCACGATGGCTGCCTCGGGGCTGGATATAGATTTGCTCGTTCTTCTTGCCTTTGAAAGCGGGAACCATGGCCGCGCTCCACGGGTCGATCTCGCCATAGATGAAGATCATTTTCGGATCGTTGTCTTTCAAGAAGTTATAGATCTTGTGGTACAGAGCCGGACGGAAGTCTACTTTACCGACCAGTTCCTCGGGAAGCATGATACGGTTTAGGTATCCATGGGCGCTATCGATCGTAAGGTATTTCTTGAAAGGTTTTACGTCATAGCCATAATAACCGAGCTCACGGGCAGCTTGTACGAAGAAAGAGATATTCGGCTGGTTCTCGGCGAAATAATCAGGACCGCTGATTTCCATCAAATGATCGAAGAGCGCCTGATCGTCGGCAGACTTGGAAGGGATCGTACTTACCGAAGTTCCCCACTGCCAAAGAGCGAATGAATATTCCAGTACGCAATAATCCAATACCTCGGGCATCGGGATACGGAATGTCAGGTTTTTATTCTTACAATAGCTCTCCAATAAAGGAAGCATATCGGACTTACGCTTCAAGACTTCCAATTGAAAATCCTGTATCCTCTCGCGTTCCGCTTTCGTACCTACCTTACGTAAGAAAGGTTCGTGGCGGCCATCCTCTACACCTTTACATAACGGACCGACATAAGGAACGGAGAAATCCACGTCGTCCGGGAAAAAGGCACGGTAAAGCATTGTAGTCTGCCCCCCCTTACTGATACCGGTACTGATCCATTTTCCCGGATAGATCTGCTTGAATGTATTGCGGACGTTATGTAAATCGTACGCAGAGTTCTCGGCGGTCAGATAATCCCAGTTTTTAGGTTCCGGCGTCGACTCCAAGAAATAACGGTACTCCACGAATACTAAGTTCGCATTCAATAGTTTAGATAGTTCTTCTTGATATTTCGGATTGAGCGCATAAGCCGCTCCATATCCTTCGGTCACGATAATGGTAGGACGATCATAACCTACATGGCCTACGATAACCCGTTGCGTAAATGTTCCGGCGGCGGGGTCTTTCGGATCGACCTGCTGAGTAATACGTACTACATATTTCTCCGGATAATAATCGGATTGAAGTTTTTCAATGCCACTAATTCCTTTTAGAGCGGCAAGCTTCTCTTGTAAATCTCCGGGAGCGGCCATTACCGTCATCACCGACAGGAAGAAAAGAAGCAAGAAGTTAAATGTTCTTCTCATGGTAATTTAGTCTTTTAGATATTGTATTGTTCGTAATAATCCCTCATATTTGGCGCGTTTCACCGCCGAATGCGCAAAGATACGATTATAATCCTCACGGCTCAATGCCTTGAGGTCGTCTTTTTTAAGGGAGAGCAAAGAAGGGGTGGGATGAAAGGCTGCTACTGCCGTAGGCATAGCGAAGCGGTTCCAAGGACAAACGGCTTGGCAGGTGTCGCATCCATAGATACGGTTACCTAAAAGGACGGCTTGCTCAACAGGGATTTCTCCACGATGCTCAATCGTAAGATAAGAGATACATTTACGGGCATTCAAACGTTTCGGCCCTTCCAAGGCTCCGGTAGGACAAGCGTCCAAACAGCGGATGCAGGAACCGCAGTGATTCTTTTTGGGGGAATCATAGGTATCGACTACCAAAGTTGTCACGATCTCCCCAAGGAAAAAGAAAGAGCCTTTGCCCGGGATGATTAGATTCGTATTCTTTCCGATCCATCCCAAACCGGCTTTCCAAGCCCAATAACGCTCTAACAGAGGGGCGGAGTCCGTGAATACACGGGCCTCATTGTTGGAGGGATGATGCTCGGTTATCGCTTTCCATAATTGGCGAAGTTTATCCTTTACGACCCCGTGATAATCTTCTCCGTACGCATAATACGAGATATAAGGTTCCGCCGGATTCCGGAGAACTTTCGGATAATAATTCAAGGCTACTGAGATAACTGATTTGGCACCTTCCACCAAGCCATCCGGATTGAGACGGATTTCCCGATGATTCTCCATGTATTTCATTCCAGCATGGTAGCCTTCCGCGATCCATTGGTCAAAATAAGCCTCCTCGCTCCCGGCCTTCGCTACTTCAGCGATACCGCAAGCGGAGAAGCCTAATTCCATAGCTTTATCTTTTATAAACTGGGAGATACCCATTATTCAAAAACTTTAAACTCGTAGCCTTCCTTTAAGAGCCATTCGACAGCCCGGGGCATTGCCTCACGCATATTGCGCTCGGCTTTCAAGGAATCATGGAAGACGATAACGGAACCATTACGGGTATAGTTCTTTACCACGTTGAAGACACCGTTCGGAGTCATATGAGGGCTATAGTCACGGGTGACCACGTCCCACATCACGATATGATAATGGCGGCGAAGCCATACTACCTGCGGAAAACGCATATGCCCATGAGGAGGCCGAAATAAATTGCTGGGAATATATTCAGCCGCCTTCTCCACATTCGCCAAATAATTCTTCGTCCAGAACTTGATGCCTTGGATATGATTGAACGTATGGTTACCGACACGGTGCCCACGATCTATCACCATCTGGAAGACCTCGGGATGCTTACGTACATTATCCCCTACCATAAAAAAGGTAGCCTTGATCCCATACGTATCCAATATATCTAAAACCCAAGGGGTAACCTCGGGAATAGGGCCATCGTCGAAGGTGAGATACACACACTTCTTCTCTGCCGGTATTCGCCAAGTTACCCCCGGGAACAGTGCCCTGTAAAACCAAGGCGGTTGTTCTATAAACATACTTTGTTAGTCTTTTGCCACTGATCCGTACGCCATACGGTAATTATCAAATTCCTCTTGATAAGGCTTAGCGAACTCCGGATTGTATTGTTTGCTCACACGCAATACCTCTTGGAGAACCGCCAAGTTATGACCTAAATCACTCTCGACAGATGATAATTGCCCCGGACGCAAACGGAAATACCAGTTTATACTGCGCAACGCATTGTCCGCTATACCTTTATAAACCATCTCCGCCTTCTCCTTCTGGCCCAACTCGTAATACAGCTCACCTAAAGAAAGAGCGCTATAATCCAACGGAACATTCTCGGGAGGCAATACTTCCATCGCCTTATCCAATACGTTCAGTGCTTTCTCATTCTTGCCCTCAGCGACCAAAGCGGCAGCCAACTTACTGAACAACGCGATACGATAGCTCTTGCACATCCGCATTACATTCTCATCCAAGTACACACCCGGCGTATTGACACCACCCCATTTGAACTTATTCATCACGTTGTCATACATCTTCTCCGTATTGATCGAACGAACAGTTCCCTGTGTCTCCATCGGAACGATCTGATAAGCCATACCGGTCTGCTGGAAGTACGGATCCAATTTCACGAACTGATCCGGGCTTACGGTAATCGCGTAATAGATCGGACGGTTCCAGTCATTCGTCTGCAACATATCCAAGATAATCAACTCTTGCTTACCCAAGACATCCTTGCCTTTCAAGTCAATCTTCATCTCTTTCTGCAAATACGGCAAGTTAGCGGTATCGATCACGCCGGCAGCCATAACCGCGGCGGAATCTACCCCCATCGTCAATGTCTGCGCAGGAATATAATCTAATTCTTGATTGATACCCGGGATCTTCTTAAACTTCGGATCGTTGCTACGAACGAAATCAAGAGCGGTCTTCAGATCGATCGACTTATCCGTCATCGGGAATACATAAGCGGCATCACGAGTACCTTGCACATAATCCTCCGGTTGCCAAGAGATTGGAAGCGGATCGGATTCGTATGCTTGCTTCTTCATTTGGTTGATATACCAGTCGGTTTGCAAATAGCTCGTATTACATACACGTACATCCGTACGGATACCTTCCACCTCCTGTGCGTACCACAACGGGAACGTGTCATTATCACCATTCGTAAATATGACAGCGTTCGGCTCGCAAGATTCCAAATAGTTCGCACCAAAATCACGGCAAACATAACGGTTCGAGCGATCATGGTCGTCCCAGTTCTGCGCACCCATCTGGATAGGAACCAACAAGCACAGTACCGTAGCGACAGAACCCGCTATCACCGGAGATAACTTGCCATACTTCTGCAATCCTTTCGCCAAGGCCGCCACACCGAAACCGATCCATATACAGAACGCATAGAATGATCCGGCATACGCATAGTCTCGCTCACGAGGTTGATACGGCGTCTGGTTCAAGTAAAGCACGATCGCGATACCCGTCATAAAGAACAAGAAGAACGTGATCCAGAATCCCTGAATGCCCTTCTTTCCGGCATAAGCTTGGAATAGAAGCCCCAAGATACCCAATAGAAGCGGTAACATATAATATACGTTATGCCCCTTATTGTTGATAATATCGAACGGCATATCCTCTTGCGGGCCCACTAAAGCCTCATCAATAAACGGAATACCGGTTATCCAGTTACCATTCGAGACCTCACCGTTACCTTGTATATCGTTCTGCCGTCCGGAGAAGTTCCACATGAAATAACGCCAGTACATGAAATTCAGCTGATAAGCGAAGAAATAACGCAAATTCTCGGCAAATGTAGGTTTCATCACCGTCACCATCTCACCGCAACGGTTGAACTTCACCGGTGTACCTTTCACTTGTGCCCACTCCTTATAAGCAGCCACATGACGTCCGTCGCTACTATACATACGGGGGAAAAGCATACTCAACTCATCCACGTATTCGTATTCCGTATCGTAACGAGAGATATAATAATGATCCTTCTCGTTTTTATCTTTCTTAATGACACGGCTCCAAGTCGGCTCACCCTCTTTCGATACAGGTACGCAAGTACCGCCTTGGTTCTCACGCTTCACCTCAGAGACATAGGTCTGGCCGTAGATCAACGGAGTCTTACCGTATTGCTCGCGAGCCAAATAAGTACGCAAGGTAAAGATATCTTGCGGAGCGTTTTGGTTCATAGGCGTATCGGCTGTCGCACGGATCAATGTCAAGGCATAGGATGAATAACCCACTACGATTACCATCAAGCAGACCAAGATCGTATTCAGCATCTTGATATTTACCTTCTTGCTCATGAACAAATAAGCCGTCAAGGCCGCCGTAAGGATCACGGCGATCACGTAACCGCTACCGATAAACGGAATACCCAACAATACGATCGAGAGGATAAAGGATATCTTCATCCGCACCGGATGGATCTCGTCTTGCATCGTCTCCCAGATCGCCCAGATCAAGGAAGCCGCCAAGATAATCACGAACGCATATACACCCGAGTTATACGGCATACCGAACGTATTGACAAACAACAGCTCGAAATAACCGCAAACCTCAACCAAGCCTTGTACGACACCATACATCATCAAGCCCACGATAGCGAACGACACCAATAAAGCGATCAGCGTACCCTTCATCGTAGGATTCGGGAATTTCTTATAATAATATACCAACACGATAGCCGGGATACACAATAAGTTCAGCAAATGGACACCGATACTCAGACCCATCAAATAAGCGATCAGCACGATCCAACGATCGGCATGCGGACGATCGGCGGCTTCTTCCCATTTCAAGATCAACCAGAATACCAAGGCGGTAAACAAGGAAGAATAAGCATATACCTCGCCCTCCACGGCGCTAAACCAGAATGTATCGCTAAACGTATAAGCCAAAGAACCTACCAAACCGCAACCCATGATCGTAATCATCTGTCCCAGAGACATCGTTTTATCGTCTTCCACGATAATCTTACGAGCCAAATGAGTAATACTCCAGAAAAGGAATAAGATCGTCAGGCCGCTAAAGAGGGCGGACATCGTATTGACCATTACCGCCACCTTGGAAGGGTCCGAGGCGAACTGCGTAAATAAATTGGCTGTTAACATGAAGAAAGGAGCTCCGGGCGGATGGCCTACTTCCAATTTGTATGCCGAAGAGATAAACTCACCACAATCCCAGAAACTGGCGGTGGGTTCCATTGTCATCAGATAAACGGTAGAAGCGATCAAAAAAACGACCCACCCCAACACGTTGTTGATTAGTTTGTACTTTCCCATACTTTGTATAAGTGTGATAATTAATTGTTTCTACTTGCATACCCACACGGGCAGTCGGCCGCAAAGGTAATCATTTACGTTTAATACCTAACGTTCCATTCCCCTATAAATTATATAGAATAGATTAGAATTATATTAAACAAACCTTATCACTCAAGTGTTAATAGAATAGTTGAGTATTAAAATTATAGGGAGATGAAAGAAAATTATGAACTAATTGATAATGAAGAACGCCACCAATATGAATTTCATATAGAGCGATACGTTCCCAGAATAGAGTATATAAAAAATAAGGATGGGGTAATTTATCTCACCCACACTGAGGTTCCCATGGAGCTTGGAGGTAAAGGAATTGGTAGCCAATTGGTGGAGAAAGTGCTCTTGGATATCGAGAAGAAAGACTTACGTCTCGTTCCGTTATGTCCGTTCGTAGCTGGATATATCCAGAAGCATCCGGATTGGAAACGCATCGTAATGAGTGGTATACATATTTAATATTTATAACAAAATTATATGGGCAAGAAGATCGAATATACGAATGGTGAACTCACCATTATCTGGCAACCGGAGTTATGTCAACATGCCGGTATCTGTGTAAAGACTCTTCCCTGTGTCTATAAGCCGAAGGAGAGGCCCTGGATACAGATAGAGAATGCGACAACCGCAGAATTAATTGCCCAAATCAATCAATGTCCGTCTGGCGCGTTGACATACCGAATGAATAAAGAGGTGAAATGAGGCCCCCCCCGCCTGTCTCATCTTGATAGAAAGGAGTATTCCGTATCGGATACTCCTTTTTTCGCCATAAGGACCTCTTTCTATGATTTTTTGCTAGTTTTGTGATCTAGATTCACTATCAATGAAACAAATATGATAAAAAGACATTCTATCTTAACGGCAATCCTGCTTTGTTTCGTCGCTTTCACACAAGTGATGGCACAAGAGATGCAGGAACCCGAACCGCTTCCGATCGACCCAAAGGTTCGATACGGGAAATTGAGTAACGGATTGACCTACTACATCCGTCACAACGATCAGCCCAAAGACCGGGCAGACTTTTACATCGCCCAAAACGTAGGCTCCATATTAGAGGAAGAGAATCAACGAGGTTTGGCTCACTTCTTGGAACATATGGCATTCGACGGCAGTAGGAACTTCCCGAATAACGGGATGGACGAATATATCGAGAGTGTAGGTATGCGCAGCGGGGAAAACTTCAACGCCTATACCTCCTTTGATGAGACCGTCTACATGATTACCAACGCCCCTGTCAACAAAAGCGGCGTGGTTGATTCTTGCTTATTGATCCTTCACGATTGGTCCGGGTTCCTAGCCTTGACCGACTCGGCTATCCAGAAAGAACGTGGGGTCATCCGTGAAGAATGGCGTACCCGACAGGATGCCCAGACTCGTCTATGGGAGCAGCAACTACCCAAGATGTACCCGGGAAGCCGTTACGCGAACCGGATGCCGATCGGTTCGATCGACGTGATCGAGAACTTCAAGCCGGACGAGTTGCGGGCTTACTACAAAAAATGGTATCGTCCGGACTTGCAAGCGATTATCATCGTGGGAGACGTAAATGTAGATCAAGTGGAGGCAACGATCAAAAAGATGTTCGCCGATGTCCCTGCCCCGGTCAACCCGGCAAAACGGGAACAAGTATCGGTTCCCGACAATGATCTACCTCTGATCTCGATCGCCAAAGACAAGGAGGCATCCAATACGATCCTTTATATCTTCTATAAACACGATAAATTACCTAACGACTTGAATCGTACGATTGCCGGATTGGTAAAGGACTATATCCAGCAAATATGCGCGTCGATCATGGACGAGCGTTTCGATGATATCTTACATCAAGCGAATCCTCCGTTTATCTATGCCCAAGCCTACGACGATGATAATTTCATGATCGCGAAAAGCAAGGGAGCATGGACCGTAGCCGCTCTTGCCAAGGAAGGCGAGATCGATTCCACACTGACCACGCTTGTCAAAGAGACCCAACGGGTAAAACAATATGGCTTTACGCCATCCGAGTATGAGCGGGCACGCATCAACGTGTTGAAACAATACGAGTCCGCTTACAACGAGCGGAATAACCAAAAAAACGACGCTTATGTTCGTGAATATGTGAATCATTTCACCAACGGCGGTTATATCCCGGGCATTGAGATGGAATACACGCTATTGAACCAGATCGCCCAGAATATCCCGGTAGAGCAAGTCAACCAATATATCCAAGATATGATCGGAGAGGATAATATCGTGATCGGGTTAACCGGACCGGATAAAGAAGGTATAAAATATCCGACCGAGGAGAACCTGCTCCGTACATTCCTCAAAGCACGACAGATGCCGGTAGAGCCTTATAAGGAAACTGTCTCCAACGAGCCTTTAGTCCCGACCTTGCCGACCCCGGGCCAGATCACGGAGACAAAGACCGGCCAGCCCTTCGGAGCGACAGTATTTACCTTAAGCAATGGTATCAAGGTGGTATTAAAGCCTACCGAATTCAAGAAGGACGAGATCATCATGACCGCTACCAGCCCGGGAGGAAGTACCTTATTTGGCACGAAGGATATTGATAACTTAAAAGTTTTCAATGACGTGATCGAGATAGGTGGATTGGGCAATTTCTCCGCCACGGATCTAAGTAAGCGTCTGGCCGGAAAGAAGGTATCTTGCGCCCTATCGCTCAGTCAAGATAGTGAGAACGTGAACGGAATGGCCGCTCCTTCCGATTTGCGAACCTTATTCGAGTTAATTTACCTTAGCTTCACGGCTCCCCGCATGGACGAGGAGGCCTACGCATCTTTCGAGACACGGACAAAAGCGCAATTGCAGAATATGGAGTTAAATCCGATGGTCGCTTTCAGCGACTCTTTGTCTAAAGCGGTTTACGGAGATAATCCTCGTGCGTCACGTCTTCGTCCACAAGATTTCGAACATATCAGTTATCCTCGTATCATGGAGATGCGCAAGGAACGCTTCTCGGATGCTTCCGGTTTCGTATTCACGTTTGTAGGTAATATCCAGATTGATAGTATCCGTCCGTATATAGAGCAGTATTTAGCGACATTGCCATCTCAAGGAAAAATTGAGAAGGGAAATCCGGCGGAGGTTCCATCGACGCGTAAGGGAGACTATATGAATCGATTCAACCGCTCCATGGAAATCCCGAAAGTAACGGTAGCCAACCTCTATACCGGGCAGATGGAGTACAATCTGGAGAATATCATCACCGCTACCGCATTGAAACAAGTTATGGACTTGGTATATTACGAGAAGGTACGCGAGAAAGAAGGAGGAACGTATGGTGTCGGTGTATCCGCTAGAATCTCACCTTTCCCGGAAGGAAGAACGACATTACAGATATTCTTCGATACGGACCCGGCCAAGTGGGAGCAGATGAACACGATTGTCCGCAATGAGTTGAAACGGCTTTCCGAGGTAGGCCCTCGTCAAGAAGATTTCAAGAAAACACAGGATAACCTGCTGAAACGTCATGCGGAAGTCTTGCAGGAGAACAGCTATTGGTTGAACGTATTGGATGATTATTATTATAAAGGATTTGATACCGATACGGATTATGAGTCGATTGTTAAGGCGCTGACTCCCGAGAAGATAAAGGCATTCGCCCAAAAGCTTTTGGGACAGGGTAACCGGGTAGAAGTTATCATGCAACCCTAGTTACTATTTTGAGGGGATGAGACGGGGCACGCCCCGTCTCTACTTTGATTTCTTTAGTTTAAAATGATCGAATCCTTCCCCATAAACCCCGATTACGGCGCTTTGGGATACAAAAGCGGTCGGATCAATATCATTAATGATACGGAAAATCGTAGTGGATTGCCGTTTTTTAGCGAGCACGAACATCATCTTCTGTTCTTGCCCCGTATATAACCCGGTAGCATCGATCACCGTAACCCCTCGGTGCAACGCATTAATCTCCTTACCAATCTCTTGATACTTCTTCGAGATGATAAAGAATTGCACGGACTGGCGGGCACTGTTCACGATCTGATCCAGCACGAAACTACAAACATATAACGTTACGAAACCATATACCACTTTCTCCCAATCCTTTAGCACGAAATAACTGGAGGTGATAATAATCATATCGCAGATCATCATGACCCGTCCCAGCGTTATATCCCGGTATTTATTGATGATAGCGGCAATAATATCCGTTCCACCCGTACTACCGTTCGAGGAGAAAGCGATACCGATACCACTTCCGCAGAAAGAGGCTCCCAGCACACATGCCATAAACGGTTGATCTTGTAATAAATGCATCCCGGCTGTCAGCTCCTGAATAAGGGACAAGAAAAAAGTAAGCGTAAACACGGCAAAGATCGTCTTGATACTGAACTTAAAACCTAATATTTTCAAGGCAAGCATCAGCAAGACGGCATTAATGAGGAAGTAAGTGTACTGAACGGGAAATCCCGTAGCCCAGAAAACAATGGAAGCGATACCCGGCACTCCACCTGTCGTAATGTCATTCGGCAAAAGGAAAACGGTCCATCCGATACCGTAAAGGATCATCCCAAGAGCGATCATTAAATAGTCCCGTGTCTCCCGAAGCAGGACTTGTCTGGATAAGGAAGAAATTGATAAAGTAGATTTCATCTCATTTGTTTATTTTTAGCGGGCGCAAAGGTAATGAAAGTTATTGATAGGAAATGCTTCACCTTATATTTAGCCGGAAATATAATGGTTCACTTTCCCCTATTTACAGAGACGTAAGCAAAAGCCAAGGAATGTTAACTATTTATTAGTAATAACCCCTTTTATATAACATCACCTTTATTTAGAAAAGCTCTATAAACGAGAACATGAAGGAGAAAGCAGGCATTTATACGCCTTTTCCACGCAAAAAGAACCGTTTTTTGATAAGAATACCCTCGTTAGATTACACATATAGTCCCGTTCACCCACGCCTGTACAGGCGTAAACCCACACATATAGTCACGATAGGCTACACATATGGTCATAATGGGCGACATGACTACCTTATAATGGGCATTGTTGCCCCCTAACGACTGGGCCATAAGGCATAAGATATGAGATAGGATGAATTAATTTCGCTAGAATAAAAGCCCGTTTTTCAACAAGTCACTAGCGGATAGACGATTGCTGTTTTTTTCTTTCGTTTTTAGGAGCGAGACGTACTTTGGCCCGAAATAATCGATTCTCAAGGACTTCAGTTTACAAATTGTCACATTGATATTCTAACCGGAACACGCATAAGCCCTTTCATCCAATTGTAGAGACAGGGCGTGCCCCGTCTCAACCCAACAAAATGGCAACTTAAAGATACTATCAGTCGGTGCTGAGACGGGGCACGCCCCGTCTCTACAACCAAGTATGTATGAGCTGCAAATATAGTATTACAATCTCACATTCTCCATTTCCTCACACTTCTCTTCCCGCAAGCGTTGAATATCCTTAAGCTGGCAGTCGAAAAACATGAGCAAGTCATTGATGAGCCGTCCGTTCTGGGATAAAAGCAAAACCCCATCCATCAATTGCGTTGACAGGTAGCGAACTTTCATATTACTTACATGTTGATCGGGACGCTGCAGATAAACGGCCATACATCTGTACAAAATTGGTGCTATTTGTATCCACGGCAGTTTTAGACCTACCAATAGATTTTTCACGCTTTGCAACTGATGGTTCAGATAATCGAAATCATCCGCATCTCTCTCAAAACAGAAAGCTTCTTTCAAGCGTCGTGCCTCTTCCTTAAAAAATACATCACTCAACATTTCCATGTTCGAAACCGGAGCGTCTTGCTCTGAACCGACAGGTTCAGTTACGGGATAAATGTTTTCCACTTCCATAATATATTAGCATTAAGCAGGCGGAAAAAAGAACGGTCCCGCCTGACCCGTTGCTAAACACTTTACCAGAAAGCTGGAGGCACATTAATGCACTCCACGGGGGTACGGAACCGTCATATCGGATCGGTTACAGGCAAAAAAATGCCTGCAACCGAATAGAAGCAGGTATTCTACTCTGCTTTCTGGTTTTAAAATGTTTAGCATTGCAAATATACTTCTTTTTCCGGATATCCAACCTATAAAGGATAAATAATATCGAAAGAGATAAACGTTCAAAAATAATATTCTATGTTCAAATGTACCCAACAATAAGTTATCCAATAAGTAAACAAAGAATAACCGAACTTATCGTCAAAATCACACCAATGGCCGTTTCATATGGAATCAGTTTCAACCTATCGCTAATGTTTACATGAGTGACTCCCCCAGTCGTATGAAAGAAAGAACCATGTGGGAGATGGTCAAGTACTGTAGCCCCTGCGTTGATCATTGCGGCCCCCCATACAGAACTGATACCAGCAGCCAATATCGTTTCGGAAAAAGAAGCGGAAGCAACTGTAGCTCCGGCTGTTGTAGAAGCGGTTGCTGCCGACATTAAAACACCGGATAGCGGAGCGATAAAGATATCCCCAAATGGCACATGCGATAATACATCTAATAAAAGATCCTTGATCGAAGATGCTTTGATGATCCCCGCTAAAGTACCGGTTCCAATCAGCAGAATAGCAACAATCGACATTTTATCCAATCCGTAACTCAAACTCTCTTTTAGTGTCCGCCATTTCCGCATCACAAGAATCCCAGACAATCCTCCGATAGGCAAGGCTATCAATGGATCAATAATAAATCCGAATAAGGGACGAAAAGATAAAAGCGAAATCGCCACTATCGGCGCTACCATACTGGTAGCAAATGAAGGTAGATCCTTTTGCTCACTCTCTGTATTGATTTCTGTGCTAAGTTCTCCTTTTGAGGGTAAAAAACGAACCACAATATATACGGTAAACAATAATCCGATCACTGCCGGAAGTAAATTTGCGAACATGACAGAGGATAGGTCAGCTCGAAAGTTCTCAGCAGCAATAATCGTATTGGGATTCGGTGAAATAATATTACCACTTTTTCCTCCTCCGATCATAACCAGAAGAAGGGTACTTTTAGGTATTGACAATTTTTGCCCGAGGCTTAAGGCTATGGGGGCAACGGTAATGACCGCCACATCTATAAAAACTCCGATAGTTGTTAACAGCATTGTGGCTAACGCTAATGCCATAAAAACATGCCGCTGACCAAGCTTATGGATAATCGTGTTTGAAATAGAAACAGCCGCACCAGTTTTCACCAAGACTCCCGAAAGTACACCAGCGGAGAGTATACGTAAGATAGCCGGGGTCACATCTTTTACTCCGTCAATCATAATGGATACGGTATCTGATAATGGAAAGCCCCCGATCAATCCACCAATTAATGAGCCAAGAATAAGGCTGTAAACCGGAGACACTTTCCGGATTATTAAGACGATCGCAATGATCAGTCCAATTAGAACACCCCAAACAGTCATATTCTTTCTTTATTTAAGTGATTGAAAATAACGCATAATACGCAACTGCTGTTCTACTGTCCGTTGGATGTTCTGAGAAGCAAATTCTTTATCCATTGCCTTCTCCCACATGACAACCCCCGGTTGTATTGGAAATACGGCCAGAAATCCCAACTGATTTAAAAATCCAGTATCCTCTATCGAACCAGCAATTGCGATAACCGGAATACCTTGTTTTTCCCCTGCCTCCAATATGCCAGCAGGGGTTTTCCCCATGCCAGTTTGTCGATCCATCCGCCCTTCCCCAGTAATAAGGAGATCTGCCCCCCGAATTTGTTCGTCAAAATCTAAGACTTCCAATACCATTTGTACTCCAGACTTCAATGTGGCCCGCAAGAAAGCCAAAAATCCCCCTCCCAATCCACCGGCAGCGCCGGCTCCGGGGATACAGTCTATGTCTCTTTGTTCCGTTTCAAGAATAATATTCGCAAAATGTTTCAATCCATTATCTAACTGCCGGATCATCCATTCGTCAGCTCCTTTTTGGCGGGCGTATGTCCAAGCTGCACCATTCTCACCCGAAAAGGGATTATTTACATCACAAGCAATCGTGAAAACAGCTGTTTGTAATTGAGGCATTACTTGAGAATGATCAATAGAACAAATCTTTTCCAATATATGTCCTCCTTTCCCTAATTCATCCCCTTTCCCATCAAGAAAGCGGAAACCCAATGCCTGCAACATCCCTGTTCCAGCATCATTTGTAGCACTACCTCCAATGCCTATAAGAAAACGATCGCAGCCTCGCAACAAAGCATCCTTGATCAGCTCTCCTGTACCATAGGTAGTAGTAAGCAGGGGATTCCTTTTTTCTTCTGGCACCAATGTCAAGCCACTCGCAGAAGCCATTTCAATAACAGCAGTTTTCCCATCGCCAAGAATACCATAAGATGACTCTATAATATGCATTAACGGATCATGTACCCGACAACGGATCAATGTACCATCCATCGCACGCACCAAGGCATCTACTGTCCCCTCCCCACCATCGGCAACTGGAATTTCCAGTACTTCACAATCGGGAAACACTTCTCGAATACCCTCTGCGGCAGCATGTGCCACTTCAGAAGAAGACAAACATCCTTTAAAAGAATCGGAAGCAACAATTATTTTCTTCATATCTCTGACTTACATTTTTATTCCTACCAGAACAAAGCGGGAGGAGTAATCCCCCCTCCCGCTTATATTACTATCTAATAAAAATTAAAGCGATTCTCCGAGGTCTCTACTTTGAGAGTCGCAGCATCCCGTGCAGCACGACCTGCAGCCTCTAAGTTAGCCAGCATCATCTCAGAATATTTCCGCGAAAGAATGACACCTTGAGCTCCACCTTTCAACGCCGCATAAGTCGCCGCATAGGTATCGTCCGGTGTTGCCTTCTTACTGTTCCTTCCTACCGGAATATTCACGTCAATTCCGGGCAGGATATCACATTGCCCCTGTACACCCTCTAAGGCTCTCCGGGTTTCACGGTACACGTAATCAGGAGAAAGTCCAGTTTTCGGCAAATTCTCTATAGAAGCTTCCTTTTCGCTATAATTCAATAAATAATTATTGAGTTGCATCAATTCCTCAGATGGCACATCACGGAAAATGATAGACCCTGCATTACGAATAAAACTTGCATAACGTTCTCCTCCACAATTATCATACACCACAACCTTCAAAAAATCAGCAATCTTAGCCATATCAGCATAATTACGTGTAGCTCTATAAAACGGATTGAAAGAATTGACATGCTCTATATGAAAACCTACTTGTTGATTTTTATTTACACTCTTAACAGCTCCATATACATCGGCTAATATTTGACTTTTCCCTAAATCGAATAGTTGATTCCATGCGTATACTTCTGGATAAGCATACATCAGCCGTTCAAACTCAACATAATAACCATCTGTAGGTCGATTACCATTAAGTGAAGCCTGTACAAAAGCGTCAAGTTTACGATATCCTTCTTTAGCCCGTCCAACATCAATACCAAAAGCCTCAGCAGCCCTACGATGATGTTCGCAAAAACACGTTACATGCGATGATTGAATACTTTGATTATGACTTGCACCTAACGCATTCAAGAAAGGCCCTCCTCGTTCATTGAAAAGTAAAATGCCATCAATATCATACGAAGTACAAAGATCGACACACACGGCTTTCCAAAACTCACGAACATCCGGCTGGTAAAAGCACATAGCACCTCCTTTCTGCCCACCCAGATTCTCTTCATAAAAATCCTTGAAGATGGTTACATCTTCCGGGTAATTAAATCCATCTTGTACAGAGGCAAATACCTTCATATCGCGCTTTCTTGCTTCCGGAATAATCTTTTCCAAGATGTCTACATCCCCAAAATCAGGAGCTTTCAACAATTCACCTTTTATTCGAGTGTTCTTATAGAACTCCGCATGAGGAGTTGCATAGTTTCCACCATGATAGCGATCTGTATCAGGTTTCGCTATACCATGATCCGGGAATGCCCTTCCCGGTCGCCCTCCAATACCCCTGTCATACGTAAATGTTGAAATATAAAGAGCGTTGACAGCACCTTTTTCTTGTAGGATATCCAATACCTGTTCCACTCCTTCATCCATGAAGGATTCAACACCTATTTGTATACCGATACTTTTCTGCGCCCTGATCTTTTCTACTATGTTCGGTTCTTGATTTGTCATTTCTTTTGTTTTAAGCATTATACAATCACAATTTGTCTCCTTCACGAATGGCTCGTCCAGCGCCTTTCAAATTTGCAAGAAACATTTCCGAATACTTACGTGAGAGAATTACCCCATTTGCTCCAGCTTTGTAAGCCGCCAACGTAGCTTCATAAGTATCCTGTTCCGTTGCTTTTCGGCTGTTCTTTCCTGTTGGAATATTCACATCTATTCCCGGCAAAACAAGACACTTTCCTTTCACGCCCTCAACAGCTCGCCGTGTCTCACGAAACACGGTATCAGCAGAAAGCCCACTCATCGGCAATTGGTCTAAGGAAGCTTCATTCTCACTATAATTGAGTAAACGATTATTAACTCGCATCAGTAGTTCCAATGGAACATCCCGAAATACGGTAGATCCTATATTTCGAATAAAATTAGCGTAACGTTCACCTGCACAATTATTATACGAAACAACTTTTAGGAAATCAGCCATAGTTGCTAAGTCTTCATAACTGCGGGTAGATCGAAACAAAGGATTAAACGAATTGACATGTTCAATATGAAAACCTACTTTCATATTCTTGTCAATAGATTTAACAGTAGCATATACATCCTTTAATATTTGATGCTTAGCCAAATCAAAGAGCTCATCATATGCGGTTATTTCAGGATAATCAAGTAATAAACGTTGAAACTCCACATAATATCCATCACTTGGACGAATATCCTTAAGCGCTTTCTGAACAAAAATATCCAATTTACGATACCCTTCCGTCACCCGCTTAAAATCAAGTCCATATGCCTCAGCCGCTTTGCGATGATGCTCGCAAAAACACGTAGCACGAGACGAATCTATACTTTGAAAATGACTGGCACCAAGCGCTGAAAGGAAAGGTCCATTCCTCTCATTAAAAAATAAAATACCATCAATTGGATAAGATGAACAGAGATCGGCAACCAATGCTGTCCAAAATTCTTTTACATCCGGATTGAAAAGACAAAGTGTATTGGCTCTACGCCCATATAAGTCATACTCTCTCAAATTAGAAAGTCCTGGAACATCCTGACGCCATTGATCCTCCACTGACGCAAAGACCTTCATTCCTCTTTTTTTTGCTTCCGGAAGAACTGCAGCAAGAACATCAAAGTCTCCATGTTCAGGTGCTCTTGTTTCTTTCAAAACTGTGCGGGCATAAAACTTTGGATGCGACATCGCATAATTCCCCCCATGATAGGTTGATTCATCCGACACTTGAGAACCATGATCCGGCATAGGATGCCCCGGTATCTGTCGGCCAGCCAATCCCCTACCATATGTAAAAACCGTTATGAAAAGCGTGTTGATATTCACTTCCTTTTGTAAAAAATCCAAAACATTTTCTACCCCTTCGTCCACAAACGAAACGGCTCCAATCTGTATACCATGCATTTTACCTTGACGTACCTTACCGTTTTCCTGCTCATTGAAATAAGAGTAGCTAGATATTGGCTTCATTGCCAATAAGGAAGCAAGCATTGCGCTATTTTTCAAAAAGTCACGCCTTGAATTTCCAATTTGCTCGTTCTTTTTTGTCATATTTATCTTTGTTATACGTTAAATTATTGCAGCCTATCATATTTAATCCCAACCTGGATTCTGCGGGAAAATATCACTGTTATTCATCACTTGTACCTGAGACAAAGGGATGGGGAAAAGAACCATATAGGGACGGTCCTCTAATCCACAAGCCTTCAAAACACGCCCTGTCCTAGCCAAGTCCCACCAACGGTGACCTTCAAACGATAGTTCTCTACGACGTTCATCATAAATCTCCTCACGTAAAGCATCTTTTGAGATATTATTGGGATAAGGACTCACATTAGCCCTTATTCGTACTTTATTCACATACATAAGGGCTTCTGCAGTCTTGTTATTTTCATTTAATGCCTCTGCTAGCATAAGAAGGACATCTGCGTATCGAATTACTTTCCAATTACAAGGACTGTCATTAAAACGAGGAATAGCTGTGAGATATTTTTTTGTATAAGTCTTAGCACCTTGTGCAGAATTGATTTCATGATAAACTCCATCCGCATCTGTCCATCCCCTAGCAACAGTCACATCTTTCCTACTATCATTGTCTTCAAAGATTTCAAACAATGCATCCGAAGGTGTATTACTGTTCCCTGCCGCTCCCGGAATACCATATAGTTGAGCAATTTCAGCCTGTTGAGGTAAAAAATCATTTGTAAAGCTAGAACCCAATTGAATATCAGATTCATATTCTATATCAAAAATATATTCACTATGATGTTCATCTAATGAGTAATTCCATAAATCATTAAAATTAGGCAATAGCTCATACCCCATAGTCGTCACCTCTTTTAATACCGCTTCTGCCTCAGAAAACAAATGATGCGTCAAGTATACTCTTCCCAATATAGCCTTAGCAGCTCCTTTCGTGACACGTCCAACATCACTCCCGGTATATTTCTCAGGCAAAACTTCTCCTGCGTCTTTCAAATCAGAAATAATTTGTTCATAAACTGCATTTACCGAGGTCCGTCCTGTTTGAATAGCTTCATCATCTAGCATAACCTTGGTTATTAACGGAATATCACCAAAAGCTCTCACTAAGTCAAAGTGACCGATTGCACGCATAAATTTAGCTTCACCAATATATTCTTGTTTCTTAGGGACAATTCCCTCATCGATGTTTTCAATCGCCTGCAAAATATAATTAGCACGATATATGAGGGAATAATAACCATTCCATCTACTTGAAAAGAAACCTTCATTATTTTGATAAGTATATTCATCCAAATTCCGCCGTATGTCAAGAGTGTTCCATTGATGCCGAACATCATCACTAGCTAGATCCCATTGCCAAAAAACACCATATTGAGAGCGTAATGCATTATAACAACCGACCAAAGCATCTTTAAAATCTTTATCTGTCTTATAGACAGATCCAACTGTAGCAGTTGACGGGGGTACCAAATCAATAAAATCAGAACATCCGGTAAGAAATGCAATCCCCAACATTATTACTATTTTCTTCATGATAATCATCTTTTAATGGTTTAAAATTTAAGATTTACTCCAAGTACAAATGTACGAGGCAATGGATAATCGCTATAGCTTACTCCAGGCAGACGTGCATCTAGACTATTACTAACATCTGGATTAAAACATGTCTTATTCTTTGTGAATGTATACAAGTTGGTTACATTGAAATATATTTGAGCCTGTAATGAGTTCGTATTAAACCATTTTCTAGTCATTTCAATCGGCAGGGTATAATTCAACCTTAAATTATTGATACGAAGGAAACTACCCGTATCTATAAAATGCTGAGACAGGTTTCTGTTACCACCTGTAGACGAATCATTAGGACGAGGTGTTTTTCCATCACCGGGTTCTTGCTCCGTCTTCCAATAATTCAGTTGCGTGGCTAATTGTCCTACGCGATTGCCCCTCTTGTTCAAAATTCCATTACCGGCAAGATTTAATATTTCATTACCATAACTTCCATATAAACTTACACTCAAACTCAGATTTTTCCATGAAATATTATTCGTCATTCCATAAGTAAAATCAGGATAAGGATTACCCATAATATCTTGATCCAAAGAATTGATTACGCCATCAGGTTTACCATCCGGACCCGACTTATCAACAAATCGTATATCTCCGGGGCGTGAGCTATTCGATGTTCCAGGGCCAAAAATAGGGCCTCTATCCACCTCTGCCTGATTCATAAAGACACCGTCCGTAAGATAGCCATAAAACATACCTATAGGATGACCTATTTTAGTAATATGTGAACTTCCTCCCATGATAGGGTCACCTGTTGGCCCCAGTGCAACAACCTCATTTCTAAAAGTAGATATATTAAAATCGGTAGACCATGTAAACCCTTTATTTTTCACATTCACAGTCTTTACCTGTATATCAACTCCATGGTTTTTCACCTCACCAATATTCTTAGTCATACTGGAGAATCCAGTAGTACCGGGAATATTAACATCCAATAGCAGATCTGTGTTTTTTGACCAATAAGTATCAAGAGATAATGCAAGCCTATTCGCAAACAAACTAATATCCAGTCCAAGGTTAACCGATTTTTGAACTTCCCATGTCAACAAAGGATTTTCAATTCTATCAGGAGCGTATCCTTCAACAGCTGCCCCACCCAACACCGTACGAAGGTAATCGATAGTAGCGATATGATTATAGCCCCCGATATTATTGTTTCCGGTACTTCCATAACTCAACCTAAGTTTCAAGTCATCAAGAAAAGATAGATTCTTTAAGAAGTTTTCTTGAGAAATACGCCAAGCTAATGCTACAGAAGGGAAGTATCCATATTTATTTTTACTTCCGAAACGAGAAGAACCATCTGCACGCCACGAAGCTGTCACATAATATTTACCATCATAATTGTAGTTAAGACGTGCTAAATAAGATAGTAATGACCATTCATTAATATCAACAGATCCTCCTGTTAATATTCCAGCAACAGCACTTAAGCTCGGAATCAGATTATTCGGATAACGATTACTCTCCATATTACTGTTTTTATTCCAGCTCGCTTGTGCCGTAAATCCGACAAGTCCTTGAATATTATGCTTCTTAAATGATTGATTATAATGCAAAGTATATTCTGTAATCCAATCAAGTTTCATTCTAGACTCATCTTTTCCAAAAGCGTCATTATCATAATCACCTCCTGAAGAAAATACAGGCAAACTCGGTTCAAAACGCATAGTAGTCGAATTATTAACACTACCTCCCAGCATAACATTAAACCGTAAAAAATCTAATATTTTATAATCAAGATTTAAGCTTCCCGATATACGGGATCTTTTTTCATTATTAAGTACCTCATTTACTTGTGCAAGCGGATTCCATTCTTGAGAAGCGTCATTATGACTAAACATGAAATACTCTCCATTTTCATCTCTGGCCGGGAAATATGAAGGCCAAAGTTGGGCACGGTTCACAGGACTACCCGACATATACCCCCCATACTCATTTGAGCTACTCTCATATGACGAATTTCTATTTGTGAAAGACGGATTAAGTGATAATTTCAAGTTGGCCTTTTGGGACAATCTCACGTCAACATTTGATCGGACTGACAAACGTTTATAGTCACTGTTACGTACTACTCCTTCTTGATCAACATACTCTGCGCTTACCAGATATTTGATATTTTCACTTCCCCCACTAACACCTATTGTATAACGTTGTTGGGCAGCTACTCTCAATATTTCATCCACCATGTTGCAATCTACCACATTCGTTCCATTCAACACATTCCATTGAGGGGTAGGCAGCGGAGTACGCCATTTAGTAGGATCCGGATCATCAACACTATATCCTTGATCTATATTTCTATTTCTTATCGAATAATACGCATATTCTGCTAGTTCAAGACCATTCATCATTCTCGGAATATCATATACTTTTGATAATCCAAAAGATACATCGACAGATACAGTCGGTTTTCCCGTTACGCCTCGCTTCGTGTTGATAATGACAACCCCGTTCGATCCACGTGAACCATAAATTGCTGTAGAAGAGGCATCTTTTAAAACATCTATACTCTCAATATCACTGGGGTTCAATGTTTGGATATCATCAACTGGGAAACCATCTACAACATACAAAGGTTCTGATCCGGCCGTGATACTGCCCACTCCACGAACGCGGATCATCGTTGACTCGCCAGGCATTCCCGATTTTGAAATTACTTGAACACCTGCGATCTGTCCAGTTAAAGCTTGATCCACTTGACGAGCAGCCTGATTTTCCAAAGTACCAGACGAAACTTGAGCAACCGAACCCGTCAAATCTTTTTTTCTCATTGTACCATAGCCCACAACAACTACATCATCTAACCGTTGAACATCTTCTTCCAATTCCGTATTGATTACGGAAAGGTTTTCAACATTTATTTTTTTACTTACATAACCGATATAAGAGAATACTAAAACTGATTTTCCATTTTTCAATTCTAAAACATAATTTCCATTAAAGTCTGTTACAGTTCCATTTTGAGTTCCTTCTTCTAGTACGCTTACTCCAATCATAGGCTCTCCAAGAACATCTTTTACAGTACCACTGACTTTCCTACTTTGTTGCGTGACAAATGCACGAACCTCATTGCTTACTTTTGCCTTGTAAACAATAATATGCTCATCCTTTATCTCATACGTTAATCCTTGTTTTTTTAGTACAGTATTTAATATCGTTTCCAGTGGCTGTTCACGAACATCCACAGATAAAACCTCCTTCAGATTTACTTCACTGCTCTTATAAATGATAGAATAACCGGATTGTTTTTCCAGCTCATGAAACACTTGCTCCAATGTAGTCTCATTCGCAGATAAATCAAAATGCAAAAAAGACTCAGTAACAGCTAATAAATTACCCGTATTAGCCAACAGGAAAAATATGCTAATCGCCATAACACGAGCTATAAAGTATGGAACACCATACCTTACACCAAATTTTGTGTCTTTCTTCATGATTACAAATTTAAATATTAACAATAAAAAAGGTCATTTCAAATAGTTGGCTCCTACACTATTCTCCTAATTCTACTTCATAGGCAAATTGATTTGAATATTAAACTTTCTTGACTAGCTTGATTTTTCCATCCTTCTGAATATATGTCCATGAGCGTTGGTAAGATAACTTTTTGAGAATATCATCCAAACTCACGTGTTTCCGGAAACTTGCGACATATTTATCATTCTTTATCGACTCGGAGTCTATCTCGATCCTCACGTTGAACCGTCTTTCCAATATGGTAGAGATTTCTGCCAACGTCTGATCCTTAAACACCAGAATACCGTCCTTCCAGCACGTATAATCTTCCGCATCCACCTCATGGCAATAGAGTTTACCCGTATGGCTATCTTTAATTACCTGCTGATTAGGAGATAATATCATATTGTCCTTACCATGATCCGTCAATACTTGCACGGAACCTCTTTCCAAGGTCAACACGGCTTGATGATCAGTATCATAAGCCTTGAAACTAAAACGGGTACCCAATACTTTCGCCGAGAATTGCTTCGTATGTACGATGAACGGGCTCTCCGTCTTCTTCCTGACATCAAAGAAACCTTCGCCCTGTAAGCACACTTCACGGTTATCGGAAAATTCGGCCGGATATGTCAAGCTAGATCCTCCATTCAACGTAACTTGAGTACCATCAGAAAGGGTGAGATGCGTGATAGCACCCTCCGGAACTTCCACGACAATAGGCGCTTGAGCCGTTAAGACCTGCCGACTATTGATGATTCCGATAGAAACGATTACAGAAGAAAGAATCAAGATTGCGATAGAAGCGGCCACCGGCCAATAACGGAATAGACGGGTTCTTCTAGTTGCCGTCAGATTATAACGACGTCCCAACTTCTCTTCCACCCGTTTGAAAACAGCCTCTTTTCCCTCCTCCGCTTCTTGAACGGATAAAGTGTGTTTCGCTTTTATCGCATTTAAAAGCTGTAAAATCAGCTTTATCTCTTTTTCTTGATTCTCTTGATTATCCACAATCATACACTTTTTACTTGTAGGAGCCGCCTACATTTGATTAATGATTCTATAAATAAAGAGTATGGAAGTCTTTTTTACCTATAAAGGGTATCACGAGTTTAACATTCATTAAAACAACAGATGAATTCTCCTTTTAACGACATTGTAATATCGGCTCACCGCATCCAACATTTTCCGGATCGCGATATTCATTTGTTGCTCCACGGTTCCTTCCGTTATTGACAAGGCTTGAGCGATCTCTTTATGCTTCATTCGCTCTTCACGAGCCAATAAGAAGATTAATTTACAGCGTTCGGGGAGTTCGGAAAGGGCTTTATTATATACCTCTGTCATCTCGGCGTCAAGCAGATCACTATCTACCTCATTCGTATCTATATACAAATCTATCGGTAGCTCATCAATGGATATGTTTTGGCGTTGATGCTCTTTCTGTTTCAAGTAATGGAAAGATTCGTTTCTACTGATGATAAATAACCAAGCATTCAGGTCTTCTATTTCAATCAATTCTTCCCTTCTTTTCCATAGAATACAGAATACCTCGGATACGACTTCCTCACGATCTTCCTTATTTGGCAGAAAATATCCCACAAAACGATTGACCGTGGCATATTGTATGTCAAACAACTCACGAAAAGAGGCATAATCTCCTTTTGCAACATGAGACAGTAGAGTTTTTAATATGAATTCGTTTTTCATTACGACTAGTCAAATCCATTGTCTTTCATAACAGATGGACTCATCTCTCTCCTTTTGTGACAAAAGTAATAAAAAACTGATAAACAAAAAGCCTTATCAAATATTTAGCTTCTTCTTAATAAAAGGGAAGCACTTATATATGATAAGGCCTATAAAAGATACAAGACTTACTAGCTACAAGCTATGCTGGAACATCCAAGCCAGATAATCCGGTTCGGCGAAAGCGTTATCCCAACTGTTATGGTCTACACCGGGAAATTCCTTATAACGGACATCAGCTCCTGCTTTCTTCAATGCTTCATTAGCGTCACGGGAGAATTGTACATCGACTACGCTATCGGAGCCGCCATGATAAATACTGAAAGCCGTCTTGCCCTTGAAGTTTGCCAGACGTTGCAAATTTGCTCCACCGCAAATCGGGGTGGCAGCGGCAAACAGGTTCGGGTAACGCATCACGATATCGAACGTGCCCATACCTCCCATCGATAGGCCGGTTACGTAAATGCGTTTCGTATCGACCTTACCTTCCGCTATATAACTATCCAATAATTCCTTGACGGCGGCCATCGATTGTGTGGCCGGAGCATTCAACGGATAGAAACGCTTCCCTTCTTTTCCGGCGTTCAATCCCTTATATTCAGACCAAGTCTTCTCGGCCGGGCATTGAGGCGCTATAATGATAGCCGGATATTTGGTTTGATTCTCGAAAGAAGCGAACATATCGCCACCATGTACTAATTGGGCCTCATTATCCGACCCTCGTTCGCCCGCTCCGTGCAGGAACAGGATTACCGGGTATTTCTGCGCCGGATTATAATCTCGGGGATACAGAACCCGATAATTCAATTGATAACCATCACGAGCCGTAAACTGCTTTTTCAAAAAACTAGCCTTATCACCAGCATATCCAGCAACGGAGAGAAGAAGGCAAAGAGACAGAAAAAAAATACTTCTAAGTGTTTTCATAATCATATATTCAAATGTAAATACTATCTACTTAGATCGATAACTTCCGCAAATATAATTAAATAGTCTGTTAAGGCGTTGTATAATATCAAGATTAAACCAACTATTAGGACGTGAGCGGATTCGTTGGGATGCTTTAGATGTAGATTTGAGCTTGTCTATCATAGCAAATCCAGATAAATACCCGTTAGTAAGTAAATAATCGAATATTGTATGTATTTTGTAGAGACAGATTGTCCTATCTCTACAAAATACATTTGAAAATGATACCGGAAGATTATTGGGCTTCCTGTATTTTTGTCGCTTCTGATACACCGTTCTCGTTGAATGCCTCGATGGTGAAATAATAAGGCTGGTCGGTGGACAGACTCTTTAAAAGTAATTCATTCTTTCCGTATAGGAGCCATGAATTGTATAGTTTATCGGGAGCGATGCCCCAACGGATGTTGTAGCCTTGGCTGTTTTTGACAGCGTCCCAAGTGATCATAGCGTCACGGCGATCCGCTTGGCGAACGACCTTGAAGTTCTTCACCGTCGCAGGTTTCTTGCCCTCACCGATACCGAACACACGCAAGTCCGAGATCGCCAGATGAGGCGTCGGGACCTCTATGTTCTTATAACGGACATAACGGACACGAGCCGGATTATCCACTTGTACGTAGTCATTCGGGACATCCTTATAATTATTCCGGCGATCCACCAACGTTACCCAATCCTGCCCGTCCAAAGAGCCTTCCACCGCATAACGGTGGCGTAAACCGGGAATACGTCCATACATATTCGATTGATGATCGTGATAATTCACTTGCACAGCATACACCGTAGCGGGAACCTCCAGATCGATCTCTACCCATTCGGTATCTCCATTCGTGCGAGCCATCCAGAATGTCTTACATTCCTCATCCGTCAAGTTGGCCGGAAGGAAATTGGCGGAAGTCTTGGGACGGTTCGATTCCGTGAATCCTTGCGCGGCGGGAGCGGAACCCTCCGCATACGAGGAAGCTTTCACCGGCTTTTTATAAGAAAGCAACATCCACCCCGTAAACTCTCCTTTCTTTCCCGGCTCGGCGGGAGCGTAATGCGGATAATCACCGAAGTTATTATCACAATACATAATGCCCTCCTTATCGAAGAAAGTAGGATACATGCAGAGGCGACGCTCCCAATTCACCGTAGCCGAGAGAGACATAGAGGCGAAATGCCAATAGTTGCCACCCGGCCCCACCAAGGTACTTCCGTGTCCGGCACCATTCATGAAACCACCGGGCTTATAGCTTACCGGGTTATGCGATTGGTACTTATACGGACCTAATGGGGAGTCCGCCACATAAACACCATCGGCATATACGTTGAATTCCGTACCGGGGGCGGCATACTGCATATAATATTTACCGTCGTGCTTGGTCAGCCAAGCACCTTCCATATAGCCTCCCAATACCGTATCGGTATGGTTCTCGCCAAAACGTTCCCAGCCGTGCTTCGGCATATCCAAGCCGAAAAGCTCGACCGTCTCGCCCTCGATCAAGAAACGGTCATCCTTATTCAGTTTCTTGCCCCGAAGCGGATAAACATTGGAAGAGCCCCAAAATAAATAAGCTTGTCCGTCATCATCGATGAATAAATCCGGGTCTTGTAGGTCGTGGAGTATAGCAGGAGTAGCGTTCCAATTACCGGATTTCGGATCATCGGTATAAAGAACGCTCATGGAGCCGGACGGATCACCCATCACATAAAGCACGGAATCCTTATAATTATGAGCGGCGGGAGCGTTGGAACCCTGAGGATACCAGTTTTTACCGGGAGTGATAAAATCCCAGTTCAACAAATCTTTCGAATGCCAGTAGCCATGCGAACGGGTTACGAACATATAATACTCGCCCCGGAATTCTACGACAGCGGGGTCCGCACCCGAACGGTAAGACAGATTGTTCGATGAGTTATAAATCATATACGTATAATCCACATTAAGCGGATTACAATACGTATTCGCCCGCATGGATTGAGCGGTGGCGGAACCTCCGGAAGCAGCCAAGAACAAAGCCGAAAAGATATATTTTGATAATAGTTTCATGTTGATATGTATTAATTTTTACCGCAGAGAGAAAGAAGACTGATTCGTCTCGTCGGCAGAATTCAAGCCTACCCAAACCGTGAAATCACCCGGCTCGGCTTTCTTCTGCATATCGATACCATAGAAAGCCAGCAAAGCTTCGTCAATCGTGAAAGAGACTTGCTTCTTCTCGCCCGCTTTCAAAGCCACCTTCTCGAAACCTTTTAGCTCTTTAACCGGACGGGTCACGCTACCCGCCAAGTCGCGGATATACATCTGGACGACCGTCTCGCCATCCACCTTACCCGTATTCTCTACCTCAGCCGTTACCGTGATCTTGCCCCCTTTCGTGAAAGAGTTCTGATCCAGCTTCATAGAGTTCACGGCGAAAGTCGTATAGCTCAAGCCATAACCGAACGGGTACAACGGTGTGTTAGGCACATCCATATATCTGGATTTATAATCCGTATCCGGAGCTTCCGGAGGAACCGGGCGGCCTGTCGGTTTCTGGTTGTAATACAGAGGCAATTGACCTACCGTACGAGGGAAAGACATCGTCAGGCGAGCGGACGGATTATAATCGCCACTGATCACATCGGCCATACCATGACCTGCCATCGTACCCAGATACCAAGCCTCCAAGATACCGTCGACATGCTGATCCTCCCAAGAAAGATCCAAAGGACGTCCGTTCACCAAGATCAAACCAAGAGGTTTACCCGTCTTTTTCAATTCTTTCAACAAGGCTTGTTGAGCGCCCGGCAATTTCAAGTCCGTACGGCAAGCCGCCTCGCCACTCCAGTTGAAATCCTCGCCCATAGCCGCCAATACGATATCCGCACGGCGAGCCGTAGCGATCGCCTCAGCGAATTTAGATGAATCATCAGTCAAGAGATCACATCCCTCGGCATAAATGAACTTCACGTTCGTACCGGCATATTTCTCGGTCAGACCCTCGAACAAAGAGATACTCTCCTCACGCTCACCCCGGCCAGCCCACTCGCCATTCTGGTTGATCTTATCTTTTACCATCGGGCCAATCAAGGCTACCGTAATATTCTTATCCTTCGAGATCGGGAAGAAGTTATTATCATTCTTCAAAAGGACGATCGAGCGAGCGGAAGTCTCACGAGCCTCTTGCAAGAACTCCGGCTTCATGATCGTATTCTTCTCACGCTCATTGTCCAAGTAACGATATGGATCATCGAACAAGCCCAAGAGGAACTTCATCTCCAAGATGCTCGCCACGGCACGGTCGATATTCTCTTCCGAGACCTTGCCCTCTTTCACGGATTGTACAAGATATTGGCTGTAGATGCCACCTGTCATATCCATATCGATACCGGCGTTCGCGGCCAGTTCTCCCGCCTCCTTATCATTTCGCACGATACTATGGGCTACCATCTCATTGATACCGGTATAATCGGTAACCACGAAACCATTGAAGCCCCAGTCCTTACGTAACAGATCGGTCATCAACCATTTATTACCCGTGCTGGGCACTCCGTTGATCTCATTGAAGGAGGCCATGAACGTAGCGACTCCCGCTTCCTTAGCCGCTAAATAAGACGGCATATAATAATTCATCAATGTATTTTGCGACAACTCGGACGTATTATAATCACGTCCGGCCTCAGCGGCCCCATAAGCGGCAAAGTGCTTACAACAAGCCAAGACCGTATTTACGTCGGCCAACGAACGCCAATCGTTTCCTCCTTGGAAACCCTCGACACGGGCCTTCGCAATCAGACTTCCCAAATACGGGTCCTCACCGGCACCTTCCATTACACGTCCCCAACGGGCATCCCGGGAGATATCCACCATCGGGGCGAACGTCCAAGCGATACCGGAAGCGCTCGCCTCATCCGCCGCGATCGCCGCACTTTTACGCATCCGCTCCAAATCCCAAGAGCAGGATTCCGCCAACGGCATCGGGAAAATCGTACGATAGCCGTGCACGACATCATAACCAAACAATACGGGTATCTTCAAACGGCTCTCGGACAGAGCCATCTCTTGCATTTTACGTACGCCATCTACCGTATATACATTAAACAAGCTTCCTACAAGACCTTGTTTCAGCAAAGTCTCATAATCCCCCGTCATAACCGGGCCGGTCACATCCCAGTTACAGGAGTATTGGGCCATCTGCCCCACCTTTTCCTCCAAGGTCATCAAAGAGAGCACAGAATCTACACGGCGTTCAATATTTTTGTCGCCGCTGAAGCTTTTCCAGCCGCTTACAGCGGGCTGCTGGCATCCACCCAAGGTAGCGGCAACGGCCGCACCAGCGATAAAAGTCGTTAACCTTTTCATTATTCGTATATGTATTATTTGTTCCAAGTCACCTGCGCTGATTTCACGTCTCGGGAGTTCGTACCTACGTAGATATTGAATAAGCCCGGTTCCCAGATGTATTCCAATGCGCTGTTATAAAATTTCAAGTCTTCCGGCGTAATCGTAAAAGAGACTTTTCGGCTCTCACCCGGTTTCAAGGATATCTTCTGGAAGTTCTTCAACTCTTTCATCGGACGGGAGATGCTGGCAGCCGGATCGCCGATATATAACTGTACGACTTCCTCGCCCTCTAGCTTGCCTGTATTCGTCACCTGTACGCTGGCGGTCAATACACCGTTCTCTCCTTGCACACTCGTCTTATCCAGCTGAAGATCACCGTAAGAGAAAGTCGTATAACTCAAGCCATAGCCAAACGGATACAAAGGATCGTTCGTGATATCCAGATATTTAGAAGTGAAATGATCATCCGGATTCATTGGGCGGCCTGTTTTCTTAGCATTGTAATACAAAGGAATCTGGCCTACGCTACGAGGAAATGTAGTCGTCAATTTACCGGAAGGATTCACGTCGCCGAACAATACGTCCACCAATCCGCGAGCTGCGGCGGAACCTCCATGCCAAGCCTCAACGATCGCGGAGAATTGGCTATCCTCCCACTCCAAGGTCAACGGACGGCCGTTCGCCAAGACCAACACCACCGGTTTACCGGTCTCCAACAAAGCTCTCAACAGCTCTTTCTGGCTCTCCGGCAAACTAATATCCGCACGGCTGCAAGCCTCTCCGGACCAGTTATTCGGCTCACCCATTACGGCGATGATACGATCCGCATCTTTCACTTGCTCAACCGCTTCCTTCACCAAACGGGTATTCTCCACCGGATCAACCTTCAAGCCACTGGCTTTCGCCAACATCGGCTCGTTCGTCAAATTACATCCCTTGGCGAAGATCACACGGGCCTTATTGCCAACCATTTCCTTCACAGCCTGCACTACGGAAGCCGACTTCGCCGTATCGATACCACACCATGTCCCGAACAACTCAACCTTCTTATCCGCCAACGGGCCTACCACGGCGATCGTCCCTGTCTTTCGCAAAGGCAACAAACCCTTGTCATTCTTCAACAAGACAATGGATTTACCGGCGATATGGCGAGCCGTATTCATATGCTCATCCGTGAACGTATTCTTTTTCGCACGATCCGCGTCCAAGTAGCGATAAGGGTCCTCGAACAAGCCTAATTTATATTTCGCCTCCAATACACGGCGGCAAGCCTGATCGATATCCGCTTGAGACACACGGCCCTCTTCCAACGACTTCTTCAAGGTCGTGATATAACCATTTGTCATCATATCCATATCCAAGCCGGCATGCAAAGCCAAGGCCGATACGGTCTGCGTATCACCCAAACCATGATTAGTCATCTCGCCGATCGAATTATAATCGGAAACGACAAACCCATCGAATCCCCATTGATCACGAAGCAAATCGGTCAATAACCAACGGTTACCCGTAGCCGGAATCGCCTCCACCAAATTAAAGGAAGACATAACCGTGGCACAACCAGCCTCTACAGCCGCTTTATAAGGCGGGAAATACTCATTAAACATCTTGATACGGCTCATATCCACCGTATTATAATCACGACCGGCCTCGGAAGCGCCATACAAGGCAAAGTGCTTCAAGCAAGACAAGATCGTGTTCTCTTTTGTCAAGTCATCTCCTTGATAACCTCTCACCATGGCGGCGGCGATCTTTCCACCCCACCAAGGGTCCTCTCCACTACCCTCGGCAATACGTCCCCAACGAGCGTCACGGGCGATATCCACCATCGGGGAATACGTCCATGTCACACCGTTTGAGCTGGCCTCGATAGCGGCGATACGGGCACTTTGCTCGATCAACGTCGTATCCCAGCTACAAGACAAAGCCAATGGGATCGGGAAGATCGTATGATATCCATGAATCACATCCAGTCCGAACAAAAGCGGAATTCCTAAGCGAGATTCCTTAACCGCTATCTCCTGCAATTTACGGAACGTCTCCAGCTCCGAGCCTCCCGTAGCACCCAGCCAGCCCCGACGAATCGTCTCGTCCGCTCCTTCCGAACCACTCAAGATGCCGGGAACACCCCCACCGGACAAGTTCAGCTGTCCGATCTTCTCATCCAAAGTCATTTTACCCATCAACTGATCGATAAACGTATCCATCGCTCTCGTATCTTGAACGGGCTTTTGTCCGTATGCCGCAAGTGCCAAACAAGCGGCGAATGATAATATAATCTTTCTCATGTTATTTAAATATTAAGATTCTCTCGCATTATGGATCGTGAAACCCAATTTCTTCAAACCGTCCTGGATTTCCGGACAGCTCATAAACAAACGCCACAGAAGGCCCGTACGGTAATTCTCGATCATCGGGGTGATCGTACATTGGTCTATCGCCAGATAACGACGCGGATACCAATTCTCGCCTTCACTGAAAGCGTCGTAAAAACCATACTTACCCCAGATGCTATCTCCCAGATTGAAATAGAAATGCTTCAATGCCTTCGAGGATTCCTCCGGTGTATACGGATAACTGCTCAAGGCGGCTGTCGGCGTAATTACCCCATGATCGTTGGAGGGCATATGCGCGTTATAGCCTTTCACGGAATAGCTGGCGGTCAATCCCCAGCAAGCGTCGCTATATCCTTTGAAGCCCTTCGGATTCTCCGCGCAATAACGGTAATCGATCAATACGTGATTCCGGTTCAAGTCCCAGTAGTTAGCGTATCGATCCGATAAGCCGACCGGACATAGGCCGATATAAGAATAATGTGCCCAGAACAACGGACCGCCGTACTCCTCGGCATAATTATGTTTCAAGATCAAAGGTAAATCGTAAGCGACTGCATCGCTCTTGATCCCTCCTTTACGAGCCCATCCGTTATGATAAGCGGAAGCCGGGATCGGATACGTAGGCGAAGACGCCGCCAAAATATAAGTAATCAGACATTCATTGTAACCTTCCAAAGGAAAATTCATCTCCCATGCGTAATTCGGGCTCCAATGCCAATACAATACATCCTGCCCGTTCAAATACCAGGTCCATTCCATCTCACGCCATAGCTGGTCAATCTTCGCAGCCAACGCTTTCTCGCTCGCATTACCGTCCTTGAAATATTGGCGTACGCATAAGAGACCTTGCATTAAGAAAGCGCTCTCTACCAAATCGCCTCCGTTATCCTTCTGGCCGAAAGGCTTTACCTTACCCGTAGGTCCATGCATCCAGTGAGGCCAGACCCCATGGAAACGATCGGCCTTCGCCAAGTAATCAGCGATTTGATGAAAACGGGCCACACCTTCCTCACGAGTGATAAAGCCACGCTCAATACCTACCAACAGCCCGGCGATGCCAAAACCACTACCTCCGGTGGTCACGATATCAGCGTCGTTCTCAGGATACACGCCATCCGTATGGATACGCTCACAGGCCAGTCCGGAGGTAGGCTCCGCACCTTCCCACATATAATTAAAATAAGCCTTTTGTATATAGGTCAAGAATTCATCATCCGACTGAAAATCCAACTTACGCTCACTGGCCGTAGACTCTGCGGATGTGTCACTTTTCTTGGCCTCATGACAAGCGGTCAACGAAAAGCCAAGCAACAGGGTAACAACGCCTGTACGGAAATAGGTATTCATAGATATATACATTTAAAATAGTTATCGTCTCAATACTTTACTCATCGGTGAACGACCGCTCTCTCCCAATGCCTCGATCGAGAAATAATAGTCCGTATCCTTATCCAAGCCCCTAAAATCGTACATCGTATCTCCCAGTACCGTGATACTGTTGTACAATTTATCCGGCGCTATACCATAATAGATATTGTAAGCGTACGCCTCTTTTACCGGCTCCCAAGTGATCATCGCATTCCGCTTATCCGCTTTTGAGCGTTCCACCTTTAAATTCTTAACGGCGGCGGGAGCTTCTCCCAAACCATTTCCAAAAATACGAAATCCGGACATAGCGAAGTTGCCCGAAGGCACATGTTCGTTCACTATTTTCAAATAACGGGTTTTCAAAGGCTCACGCAACTCGATATAGTCGTGCGGAACGTCCTTGTCGTTATCGCTCTTATCGACTACCAATTCCCAATTTTGTCCATCTATAGAATGATAAATACGATATTGATGATACAAGTCCATCGCCTTATTATGCTGTACGGCTCTATGCTCGTAATAGTTCAACTGGATCGCACGTACCTCTTTCAATCCCTCTAAAGAGATCTGGAGCCATTCACCCGGCTCTCCCGAGCGGGCGGACCAGAAAGTACGCATGCTCTCATCCGTTACATTCTCTGGTACTAACGTACTATCCATGGAAGAGGCCATCACCGGTTTTCCATACGATAGCAACATCCAGCCGGAAAACGTATTCGCGATATCATCTACCTTCCCTTTCGGCGTAAGCAAAGGATAGTCCCCGAAAGCGGTGTTCGAATACATCACGCCATCCTTATCAAATGCCGTAGGGTACAAACCAATACGACGCTCAAACTTATATTTCAAAGAAAGCATGCAAGTAGCCACATGCCAGTAATTACCATACGCATCCTCGAAAGTACCACCATGACCGGCACCTTGTACGAAACCTCCCGGCTTATAGCTCATCGGGTTATGTTTCTGGTAGGTGAACGGGCCCATCGGTTTGTCGGATACATAAACTCCATCCGCATAGACCTTGAACTCCGTTCCCGGCGCACCGTATTGGAAATAATATTTACCGTTATGCTTGGTCACGAAAGCTCCTTCCGTAAAAGGCGCTAAAGTCGTACTATCGTCATTGTTCATCCCGAAACGTTCCCATCCGTGTTCTTCCGGGCGCAGCATCATGATCTCTTGGATCTTGCTGATCGGGTGGAAATCACGGCGATCCAATTCCACTCCCTTCAAAGCGAACTCATTACTTGAACCATAGTACATATACAAACGTCCGTCATCATCCAGCAAAAATGCCGGGTCCCAGCTAGGAAGAGCCGTTTTCTCCACATACCGCTTGAACTTTCCGCTTTTCGGGTTCGTACTATACCAAATAGGCAATCCCGCATAGGTAGAACCGGTATAGAACAAGGTATCTCCACTTACGAAAGCGGCCGGAGCGCACAAGTCGTCATCTTCCGGATAACGTTGGAAACCGGCGAATACAAACTCCCAATTACTCAAGTCCTTGGAATAATAGAATCCGGCTTGATTCGTGGCGAAAAGGAAATATTCCCCTTTATACATGACCATCATCGGATCGGCCGTAGAGCGGAAAGAGCCATTCTTCACCAAATCCGGCAGATTCGCCCGGAAGCAGTAGCTCAAATTCATCGGGTTGCAATAGGTAGAGGGATGATCGGCCGTAGCGTCGAACCAGCGGGTGGCTTGCTGAGGAGCTTTTACCCGTACATCACGAGGATCCGCTTCCATCCGGATATCTATTTTCGTATCGTTATCGCCAAACGTGCGATAAGCGTACTTCATCCCCGGATAATACACGAATAACTCATGATCGTAGCGGCTTGCTTGTATCTTATAATAGCCTGTCGCATCGGTGGTATAATGAACCGGGCTAGCCGTGAACATCACCGTAGCGCCTTCCAAGGGCTTGCCGTCCGGTCCGGTAATCGTACCTTCCAGAAAATGCTCTGGGGATACGGTAATATAGTAATCGCTTACCTGCCCCTTGATCACGATCACGGAATCTCCCCGCTCGTTTACTTGAGCGTTTACGGTAGAGACCGCAAAGAAAGAGGCAAGGAGTGATACGAGCATACACTTATTGTAGGCTTTTAAGGAAGCGCTAGAAACTCCTACGTCTTTCCGGAAAAACATGTACGTGTTTTCCGAAAAAGACGTACATGTTTCCGAGAAAACACGTACATGTTTTTTCCAAGAAGCGATAGCCCTATTTATTCTATTACATGCCAGCATATTATGTTCAAGATAAGTTATTGTTGTTTTTTTGTCGCATTATTATTTTATGGATTGAATCTTTTGGATACCTTTCTGGACATCCGGATGGCTCATGAAAAGGTTCCACAACAGATTCGTACGGTAATTCTCGATCATAACCGTTACAGGCGCTTGATTCAATCCCATAAATAAGGGAGATACCCAATTTACAGTCAAGTTGAAAGCATCCCGGAAACCGTACTCACCCCATAAGAAGCTGCCGTGGTTACGATAATAATTCCGCAAGGCTTTCATGGAAGCGTCCGGCGTATAAGGGAAAGAAGCCAGAGCGCCCGTAGGTGCCATCGTTCCGTTATCCCTGTGCGGCATCGGCTCCTGAGCTTGATAGTTCCAAGCGAAATCGCTGGCGGTTAATCCCCAACAATCTTCTCCATAACCAACATACCCCCCTTGGTTCTCGATACAATACCGTTGATTGATCTTTGCCATTTTCTGGTTGTTCTCGAAATAATTCGTGTACTTATCCGTGAACTTATGTGGGTCCAGCCCGAGATAGGAGTAATGGATAAAGAAAAGAGGACCTCCATTAGAGACACCTACTTTCAAGTTCTCCCCATAATAAGTATTGCCATTCGTATACATCTTACCATCTTCTACACGCCCCCAATCGGCACGGTATTCTTGCGCATACTCCTCTTGGCTGGCCCAGCCGCTATAATACATCTCCGGAGAGATTCCGTATTTCGGCCCCATGATAGCCAACATATAGGTAATCATGGTCTCATTCCAGCCGATCAATTTATGATTGATCACCCACGCCTGATCTGGAGACCAGTGCCAATATAGATATGGGCTGTCCTTAAATTGCTTATACCAGCTCCATTCCACGTTCTTCCACAGAGAATCGATGCTCCTACGGATTTGTTTCTCCTTGTCATTCTCTTGGTCGAAATATTGACGAGCCGTTAACAGCCCTTGGAATAAGAAAGAGGTCTCCACCAAATCACCTCCATTATCTTTCGGGCCGAAGAAAGCGACCGTCTTCCCGGTTGTCCCATCAATAAAGTGAGAGACCGCCCCATGGAATTTATCCGCTTTCTCCAAGAAAGAAGTGATTTTCAAGAAACGCTGTACGCCCTCTTCCCGGGTGATAAATCCCCGTTCGATACCCGCCACGATCGCCATGATACCGAAGCCGGAAGCCCCGGTAGCGATCATATCATTCCGTCCGGGAATATTCTCACGGGCAAGACCGCTGTTTGGCTCCGCTCCCTCCCAATAATAACGGAAGTTCGCTTCCTGTACCATATCCAGCAATTGCTCGTCCGTCATTGGATAGGTAGTGGCCGAGACTGTCTGGGAATCATTGGATTCATTCAGCGCATAATCCACGGCCGTCACCTTATAATAAGCCTTTTTACCAACCTCTCCCAAGAAATCGGTATAACGATTCATCCAAGGGCGACGGATAGCGACCGGTTGGTAAGTAACCCCGTCGAAAGAACGGTAAATGCGATAGTATTTTATATCCTCCTTCGATTGAGGAATCCATTTGATATCGATATGACGCTCATACGCCTTGGCTTCCTGCAAGACCGGAGCGTTTAAGGCACTTACCGACGGGAGGGAAGCCGGCAAAAGCTCTATATCGTCCAGATAAATCGTATATTCGTTTCCATCGGCCGTACCGGGACGAAGGGCTACGGCCGCTAATTTCTTGATGTTCGTATCGTTCACGGCGTTTAATCCGAAATCCTCCAATGGAATGGATACGGGATGCCATACGCCGGGACGTGTATCTTTCAGATAATTTCTCAGGTTTAGGTATTGGGTATACGTGCTGTCCGCATAACGAATAGCGATATTGGGAAGAGCGGCAGCATTCATGCTCTCTCTCAACCGCACTTGCATAGAGAGCGTAGAGGGCTCACGAAAGAAGTCATTGCCACGGACCGGGCAATATTGTATCTCGCTATACCAATCTCCACCGGGAGCGGATACATAGGTAAGCTCCAAGGAATTGCCGGGCGTAAAAGCGACAGAGCCGGCAACCGGAAGATGATGTCTCGCATTTTTAATCCAAGAGGGTGAGGTATATTTCGCTTGAGAATAAAAGTAATCCCCTTTCATCAAGCTATTCTCGAAGAAAACATAGTCGTAAGGTTTCTCCACCGCTTGCAAGCTGGCGGACAATAAGAGAGTAGTTAGTAATGCGATGTGTTTCATGATGCTGATATTTATATAAATAAACGATATGATTTGAGATAAAATAGGCGGTGCCAAACGGGTTGACACCGCCTTGCCAAACTACAAAGGTCTAGTAAATAATGAGAATCTTATATTACTCTGTTACTTCCGGCTCAAAAGGCACAGGCTCAGCTTCTAAGTTAGGATTCAAGTCAATTTGATCCTGTGGTATCGGATAATATTCGCTTTCTCCTTTCACAAAACCCGGAAGTTCTTGAGTGGCTCTGTCCGTACGGACTAAATCGAAGAAACGTTCGCCCCATTCCAATGCCAACTCAACTTGACGCTCTTCCAGAATTTGATCCAAAGTCGCATTTGCAATCGGAGCTAAACCAGCACGTTCGCGAACCAAGTTTAATGGAGCGTCTCCATTTTGTCCCTTACGAACTTTAGCCTCAGCGTTCATTAACAACACATCAGCATAACGGAATACACGGATATTATTATTATCGCCATATCCAGTACGTCCCGGAGTCATTTGATTAGCCGGTGTATAAGCCTTTCCATTATAAGCAGTCGGTTCACCCGGTTGAGCGACAGGAATATAATCACCGTCACGAGTAGTGGCATCCGTCATGAGGAACGTTGTTTCCGCACGAACCGCTTCACCACGTTTAGAGAATAAATTACGGATTTTCTCAGTCGGCTCAATAAATGCCCATCCAGAGATAGGAGCCTCTCCACGAGGACCTTGGAACGCAAACCAGTTGTCAGAAGAAACGATATCACCACTTCCATTTCCAAAGTCAGTAAATTGATACTCTAGCAAAGACTCATTACACAATTTTCCCGGAATCTTAAACAACTCATAGAAATCATTATACAACTCAAACTTTCCGCTATTGACGATATCCTCGGTCAAGGCCAATACCTCATCCCATTCATTATCATACATCTTCTGTTTCGCTTTCAACATCTCAGCGGTATATTTTGTAACCGCTCCCGGATGCTCAGACTCATTCGGACGAATAGCCGGTAAGTTTGCTATACAATAATCCAACTCGTCATAAATGTACTTCTTTACATCCTCTTTCGTATTCTTGAATACATTCAGTTCTTGATTGTCTAACAAAAGAGGCACATCGCCAAATAAATTTACCAACTGGAAATAAGCATATGCTCGGAAAAAGCGAACTTCAGCAGCATATTGAGCGTTTAATTGCTTGTCTGACTCACTCGTCAAATGTTTAGCATAATTCTCTAAAGACTCCAATGCTGAATTAGAAGTAGAGACAACATAATAGCAGTTTCCCCAAAGGCCACTTAATGCCCAGAAAGTAGTCAAACGATCATACTGGAATTTACTAGCATACTCATACTCAATCTGGTCCGTAGGAGATCCTCCTTTATTCACATCGTCACCGCGAACTATGATACATCCATACGAGGACCAAGACCCCAGATAACCACGAGCGGTCGCATATACACCGGAAACAGGCATATACATATTCGATTTATTCGTATAATCAATACCCTCTACCTCTACAGTATTCTCTGGAAGCTTATCCAAGTAATCACTACAACTGGATGTCAGCAATGAAAAGGCTAAAGGGATAGCCCATAAAATCTGTTTTTTTAATATATTTTTCATATACTTCTGATTAGCATTTAAAGATTAATAAATAATACGAAGACCTAACGTATAAGAAGATGCTAAAGGATATACACGCTCATCAAATCCATAAGAAGAAGATGCTATCTCACCTTTCTCGTTCTTACTACCCAACTCTGGGCTGAAGCTGTTTGCCTTGAAAACAGTCAAAGGACGATCAGCAGTCAAGCTCAAACGAATGCTCGGCATCTTGAATTTTCCAAAGTCTTTCTTCGGGAATGTATAAGCAACTTGTACATTCTGAATACGGAAATAAGAACCATCTTCTACATAGAATGAGTTAAAGTTAGAGATATTCCAAGGTTTTACAGAACCTTTCGCAGACATATATTCGTTAGTAGAGCCCTCACCTGTCCAACGATTCTCGAACTGATCTAAGTCATAGTTCAATTCAGAGTGCCAACGGCGGTCACCACGTTTACGGTTTACGATCTGGTTTCCAGCTACACCTTGCATAACCATAGAGAAATCGAAATTCTTGTAAGAGAATCCTAAGTTGATACCGTAATTGAAGTTCGGGATATAAGAACCCAATGTTACACGGTCTTTATTATCAATCTTACCATCCTTATTTTGGTCAACATACTTGAAATCTCCGGGCTCCAAACCATTTGCTACAGCAATCGGATCAGCAGCGATCTCTGCGGCATTCTGATAAACACCCTCAATATCATATCCATAGTAAGCATTCAACTCACCACCAACTTGAGAAATCGTACGGAACTCCGCAGAACCACCATATAAATAAGATAAACCATTCAAATCTTTTACCTCATTGTGCAAGGTTGTCAAGTTTGCTCCAATGTAGTAAGAGAAATCTTTACCGATCTTATCAGCCCAGTTAAAAGACAACTCAACACCTGTATTCAAAATCTCACCTCTGTTACCTAATAAGTTACCGGCACCCATTGGCAGAGGAGCGTCGATCACGGCATTTTGAGTCAAACGATAATACCAGTCTGCCTCTATTGTCAAACGGCTATTCAACGTACGAAAATCTAAACCGACGTTCGTCTCATTCACGACTTCCCAACCTAACCAACTAAAATAAACCAAGTTCGTATAACCAGGAACAGCGCTTCCTCCAAATATACCAGAGGTACCCATATCTTGCGTAATGGAAGCGAAACCATCACTAGCCGCAACCTTATCGTTACCTAACTTACCCCAGCTCGCACGTAATTTCAGATAATCAACCCATTTCTGATCTTTCATGAATCCTTCTTCTGAAATATTCCAAGCAGCACCTACAGAAGGGAAATAACCCCATTTCTCTTGGTATTTGGAAGAACCATCAGCACGCATTGTAGCAGACAATAAATATTTGCCTTTATAATCATAAGATACACGACCGAACCAAGAAACACCACGATAAGTCGTACCGTCATCGCCAGTTTTACGTCCATCCGCATTACCTTGATTCAAATAGTAATATTCCTCGTGTCCGCCCGGAACACCTGTAGCTTCTCCCCATAGGTTACGCCAGTTCTCTTCACGTACGGATTGACCCAACATCGCAGTTAAACCATGATCACCGAACGTATCTGTATAGGTCAATGTATTATCTAAAATCCAACTGTGATAAATATCATTCTTCTTATTCAAAAGGGGAGTCGAATTCAACTGAGTTCCACCAACCAAAAATTCTGGAGTATAAGCTCTTGTCTGGATAACATTGATATCTTGACTATAAGCCGTTTTAAAGAATAACTTATTCTCCGGCAAGAAGTCGAATTGCGCATAGAAAGAAGGCATTACGCGCAACATTGAATTTTTAGAATCATAATACTCCGCTTGAGCAACCGGATTGTAGTAATACTCACTCAAACCGATTTGGGCAGGAGAACCATATTTCGTAGGATACGGATTCAAGGAGCTATTTTCATCATATACAGGAATAATACCCGGTGTACGGAAAGCTGCTAACCAAACCTCGCCGTTTGGCAAGTTTTGCGTAGAGTTGCTCAAAACAACGTTAGCTCCTACTTTCAACCAATCAAAAGCCTTATAATCCGCTTTCGTACGCAAATTGAAACGAGAGTAATCATTTTTAGAATCCAAGATACCATCTTGATACAAATAAGAGGTACCCACAGAATAAGTAGCTTTTTCAGTACCTCCAGAAATGTCTAAAGAATGGTTGTGAGTTAAAGCTGTATGTAAGATCTCATCATACCAGTTTGTATTAGGAAGTGTTCCCCAAACATTTTTAGCGTTATTTACAACAGCCTGTAAGGTTTCATTACCCATCTCACTGATCATAGTCGCATATTGCTCACTATTAGCCATTTTCAATACATTCGTAGCCTTTTGAAAGCCAACATAACCATCATAAGTAACCGTAGCAGGACGATTCAACGCACCTTTCTTTGTCGTAACCAAGACTACGCCATTCGCCGCACGTACGCCATAAATAGAAGCGGCAGAAGCATCTTTCAAAATAGACAAATCTTGAATATCACTATTATTCAAGAAATCAATATTATCAAAGAACATTCCATCTACAACATACAAAGGTTGGCTATCCGTATTCATAGAACCGATACCACGAATACGTACGGAAGGACCGGAACCTGGCTGGCCACTATTCGTAATCTGCACACCCGGCACTTTTCCTTGCAAAGCACTCATCGGAGATGATGTCGCATGTTTCGTAATCTCATCAGCCTTGATCACGGCAATTGGAGCTGTCAAATCCTTAGCCTTACTCGTACCATAACCGATAACGACAACCTCTTCCAAGTTTTGCGTATCCTCACTCATAAGAACATTTACTACAGTCTGTCCGTTAACCGGAACTTCTTGTGTAGTCATACCTACATAACTAAATACTAAAGTCGCATTCTTGGGAACATTACTCAAAGTATAGTCTCCATCCATAGAGGTTATGGTACCGTTAGTCGTACCCTTAACCAAAACACTCACCCCGATAGCTGGGTATCCTGTGGCCTTTTCAGTTACCACACCGGTAACTGTCAGATTCTGCGCAAACATTGTTGTCGCGGCAAGTAACAGGCATAAACAAAGCATTAATTTAGCTTTCATTCATTCTAGTTTTAAAGTTGAACATTTGTTTTTACACTCATTATTAAATTTGAAGCAAATGAACACCCAAACCTAAAAAAGGGCAAATTTTTGTATACTTCAACACTACTGCAAGCCTTGCGCAAGCAGAAAATTACTACTTTTATACTACTGCAATACATATTAATTATCTTATTTTCAGTTATAATACATTTGTTAATTCAAAAGGAGAACATTATATGTTATTAAACACATCTCACTAAATATGGGAACACAAAAATGACAAGGAAAACTCATAGTTATGATTTTCTTATTTCATAGTTATGATATTTTTCATTCATAACTATGAAATTTCTTAGTGGAACTGGATCATGAAATCTACCAAGCTTTGCCCCTCCGGTAGATTTAGTTTTTTACGCAATCGATAGCGCGCCGCCTCGATACCACGTACGGAAAGATTTTGCATACGAGCCATATCCTTAGTTGGCATATTCAAACGTAATAAAGCGCATAATCGTAAATCGCCCGGAGTCAAATCGGGATACCGCTCTTTTAGATTCGTAAAGAACTTTTCGTGGATACGATCGAAATTAGTCTGGAAAATGGCCCATTCATCCTCGCCTGATATATTCTCTTCGATCATGCGGATGAGCTTATCGAAGAATCGTTTCGTATAACTTCCCGATAATTGTTGAGCTTGTATTTCCTTTTTTAGACCTTCAAGGAAATCATTATGAGAGATAACAGACAAAGTAGCACTGGCTAATTCCTTACTCTTATAAGTAAGGTCATTTTCTAATTTTTCATTCTCTAGCTTGACAATTAATTGCTCTTGCGCCCTCAATTGCTCTTCTTGCAATCTCTTTTGCTCCTCGTTAACTTTTTTCTCACGCATGACAATCCACATCGTATACATTCTCACTAATACGACCAGTATACATAAAAACAAAGCAAAATAGATGATCAGCGCCCACCAAGAGCTATAAAATGGACGTTCGATCTTGAATGGATAAGACAGAGAAGATAGCTCTTTTCCTCGATCGTCTTTCACAACCGCATGTAACACAAAATTACCATACGGTAAATTAGAATAAGTCCGTTGAAAATTACTGGTGCCTTCTATCCATTCATTATCAAACCCGTCCAGTTTATAATAGATCAGGAAACGGCGCCCCGTAAAATCCGGATACGAAAACTTAAAAAGAATCGTATTATAGCTATAACTCAATACGGACGCACCGGCTTCCGGTGCGTCCGCTCCCTTGCAAGGGAGCGGAGCGAACTCATTTTCATGCCGATTATAGGCCCTTACCTGCGACAAACTTAATGGAACTCGAGTCGTATCCACATAATTCCGGTATCTGTCATAACGAGCGATCCCCCCGTTTAGACAAAAATAAGACGTCCCGTCGGAAGCCACATAAATATTTCCCCTATCCTCTATGGTCGGATTATCAAACAAAGTAAAAGGAATACGCTGTTTTAACTGGAATCGCCCAGACTCATATCCTAACAATACATATTCCGAATTCCGGATAAACCAATATAAATCATTATTCAAGGAAACAACCCGATAGGTATCGCTTAACTCGGGAAAATCCTCATTCAACAAATCATAAGGAACGATCTTTCCAGTCAAATCCTCATAAGTATAAAACTTACTCCCATCCGAGAAAACAATACGTCCGCGTAATTTCATTACATTAATCGTACCACTCTCATTACCTTCCTCCAGTTTTCCGATATACTCCATCTCTTTCACGCTCCTCAAATCCTCATTCAAGCGAAGACGATAGATACCTTTATACATATGGCTAGCCCATATATTGCCGGTAGGGTCAACCTCAAACGATTTGATCAAATTAGAGAATCCTTCTACATTATGGCTAAATTTCCAACGATTAGTAACCATATCCCGGGTGAAAACACTGAGTGGACGGTAAGACATCTGGAGTAAAACTTCCTTTCCATGGATAATTGTCTTACGTAATGCGGTACCCCCTCCATTGGGCCCCGGTATCTGAGTAGCTTTTCGGCCCTCTAGCTGTAAGGTACCTGTATTATGTCCGGCAATCAGTTGATTTCCGACATCGGAGATATACCATGTCTGTTCTTGAGTACCGGGAATCAAGGTTGGATAACTATCATTCTCAGATAACGCATAAAGACCTTGGTTCGTAGCTAAATAAACAATACCCTTCTCTATCACCATATCATGCACCATACCAATCTGGGCCTCAAGCGGTTCATAAAAATAGATCGGAGAATTCACATGTATCTGCGCGATACCATTATCCAATGTAACCCATAAATTATCCGAATTATCAGCAAATACTCTCAATACCGTATTATTAATCAAGCCATTCTCCCGGTTGATATGCCACAAAGTTTCCCCCTGCTTATTAATCGCTACAACCCCATTAGAAATCGTACCCACAATAAAAGTAGAATCTTTCATCATGACTCCCCGGTTTGCGATCCCTTCCTTTAATATCTCATTGGCTGGTGTATTCCACACAGACAATTTTTTACGCACCTCATCATAGATAAAACATCCACTACGAGCCGAGACCAATAATAGCTGATGATCAAATGGCAAGACCGAAACCACATCATCCTCCAAAACCTTTTTCGATAGTAACTCTGTAAACTGGCCGTCATCCATTCGACAAAAGCTTCCTCCCTCCATGAACTGAACGTATAGATGATCGTCTAATGTGAAAATATACAATGGAGACAGGTCGGATACACCTTTTCTTACTTTTTCCCCGTCATAAATAAAAAAGCTCCGGAATGATTGAAAATAAATCTCACCCTTATATTCATTAATCGTCCAGAACTCATCATTATTAAGATAGACGTTCATCTCAGACGAACTGAGTGAATGATAAATCAGATCATTCTCGTCATCCATCTCAAAATACCCGAACTCCTCGAAAGAGCCGACATAAATACGTCCGTCCTTCGATATATACAAAGCACGGACACCTAGATTATTCGGTAATTTCACAAGATCCCAGTGAATACCGTCAAAAACCAAAAGCCCCCGGTTATTCCCAATATACATCTTTCCTCCCGGACCTTGGGAGACGGCCCAATTCTGGTTTCCCGCTTTGTAATCGCTTACGGAATAATTGATGATTTTAGGAATATAGGGTACCTTCGCATTCCCCGTTATACAAAACAACAAGGCAATAACGCAACAAATCAACATACGAACCAACGTCCTCTTAAGTATCTCCTTCACTATATAGTACAGAATGTTATGTACCACAAAAGTAAATAAAAAAACATCACGTTACACCCTACTTCTTATAAACTCTCACATAATCAATCTCAAACACATGTGGAAAAAGAGAATCATCAATACCCTTTTGGCCTCCCCAATTCCCACCGATCGCCAGATTCAGCAAGATATGAAAGCGTTTATCGTAAGGCCAAACCTCATAGCCTGTCCCCTCGTTCTTAAATGTAAAGTATAATTGATCATCTACATAAAGCCGGTACTCATCTTCCTCCCATTCCAAGGCATACACGTGAAACGCTTTATAACAATCCGGACACGCAATTTTAGCATTTTTTTGAGTTCCGATCGCATGATTATATTTTTCCGTATGCGAAGAACCTACGATCGTATCGGGATCATAGCCCACATTTTCCATAATATCTATTTCCCCGCTTTTTGGCCAATCCCCGTATTCCCAATCCGTTGGAAGCATCCAGATGGCCGGCCATGTCCCTCGTCCGGTCGGGAGTTTCGCCCGAATCTCAAAACGTCCGTACAACCAATCCCCTTTTCCTTTCGTAATCAGACGAGCCGATGTATATGAACGACCTTCCATCGGTTCTTTCAAGGCCGTAATCCTCAATACCCCATCCGAGACCCAAGCGTTCTCCTTTCTGCCGGATGTATAATATTGAGCCTCGTTATTTCCCCATTGATATACATTACCTTCCGTATCATAAGACCATTTCGTAGAATCAGGAAATCCCGTATAGTCAAACTCCTCACTCCATATCAATTTCCACCCGCCTTTATCCATGGGTGCAGACAAATCGATATCACTAGCATTCGCCAGACTGCTCAAGAAAACACTATATAGGATAAAACCAAACAAAAGAAATGAACGTGACATAACAATATAGATTAAGATATAAAACAGAATTTCCGCAAATGTATAAAAATCACATCAATAAAAGGTCATAAGGATAAAGTCTTTTACACTTTATCCTTATGACCTTTTACAAATAGTCTTTTAAGGCTATAAATGAATCAATATCCCGGATTTTGTTGCAATTTATTATTTTTCTGCATTTCTAACGCTGGAATAGGAAATATTCCTTTATAGGCTGGAGTTATTTTATTTTTCTCCCACCAAGTTCCTGTAAAGAAAGTCCCAAAGCGTATCATATCCGTACGGCGATGATCCTCAAAAACAAACTCTTTTTTCAACTCATCCTCAATTGTTTGTAAGGTTATTGTTTCTGGGGTTCCGGTAATACCGGCACGGGAACGAATCTGTTCTAAGAAAGGACGCGCCTTCTCCGGCTGATTTAAGCGCACATAACACTCAACTTGCATCAATAACACCTCCGCATAACGCATAACTACTAAATCATGATCACGTTCCCATTCCTCACCATCTTTTTGCTCATATTTACACCAATGCACTCCCTCATAATCTTTTGCGTCCATGATATCACCAATCTCATCCGTAAAACTTAACGGTTGAAGTCCCTCCTGATTCGGATCTCGATCAACAACTTCCCCAGTACGAAGATCGATCTGATCACCGATCAACATTGTATTACGGCGTATGTCTTTCTCATCGAAGCTATAGTATAATCCGGGTTGAGCCACAATACTATTACCACCTCCCTCAAAAGCTCCAGTTGATGAGATTGCCCATCTTTGCTCATTATGCGTTAAGGCCCAATTCAAGAAATTGCCACTTGTACCCATTTTATGGTCATAAGGTATAGCTAATAAGATTTCCTTAGAAACCTCATTCTCTGTCTGGAAATTAGTAAAATAATTTGTTTCCAATGAGCCAGATATTTGCTGACAAGCTTTAAGGCAATCCTCCCAACGGGATTTTCCAGAAAAGATCTCGGCATTCAAATACAAACGAGCTAATAAACAATACCCTGCGTTCTTAGTCATTTTGCCATAGCCGGATTCAGGCAATTGGTCAATAATAGCTAATAACTCTTTTTCCGTAAAATCAAAAATTTCAGCCCTCGTTGAGTTCGTCGGTAATGTCAGATCCTTATAGTCCGTAATCAATGGTACATTTCCGAACCAATCGATCAAGCGGTAATAGAAATAAGCACGTATAGCCCGTAATTCAGCAAACATCTTATTTTTCTGTTCATCCTTTAAAGAAGACCCTTCTATTTGTGAGATAATAGCATTAACCGTCGAGATTCCATTATAACAATATCTCCATGCCCCAGTGATAGCCACATTCTGATTATCCCACTCATGACGTTTCAACTGAACATATCTTCCGCCATCATACCAATCGGCACCTCCATTCCGAGCCGGAAGTACCGCCTCATCCGAGCTAATCGCCGAAATAAAATAGACATACTCACTAAAAGCATATCCATTCGCACCATCAAAACTGCCTCCACGGAGGGAAGCATACGCACGTCCCATGATAGAAGCGATTTCCGAGTCCGTTTGCCCATATTCATTTGCATTTATCTTATCATACAGATTCTCGGACAAATCGGTACACGCCCCAAACATCATAAGTAACCCAGCCGCTAATATTGATTGTATTTTCATAATTCTCCTGTTTTTATAAATGATTAGAATGATAGATTAAGACCGATAGAAAATGTCCTCGGCATCGGATAAATATTACCTTTATCCAGTCCAACTTCCTTTAAATCTGAAGTACTAACTTCCGGATCTATCCCCGTATAACCAGTTAATACAAACAAATTCTCTCCTGTAGCATAGAAACGTAAACGGTTAACCCCAAAATTCTTCAGGAGACGAGCAGGGAGCGTATAACCCAAGGTTACACTTTGCAAACGGAAGAACGAACCATTTTCCAACCAGAAATCAGAGTAAACCGGCATATTCTCATCAGAGATACCACTTTCAGCGAAAGAGGAAGTGATATTATAATTTGGCATATGGGCCGTATAACCTCTTTCCATTCCCGCTACATTCAGTACCTTCTGACCATACATACCATAACCAGAGATACCCAAATCAAAATCTTTATACGTAAAATTAAATGATAAGCCCATCGTCAATTTTGGTTGGGCGTTACCCAAGATCTCGTCTTCTCCATCATTTGCCAACACGAATTTACCATCTACAATACCCTCGCAATGAGGCCCATAAAATGTTCCTACAGGATAACCTTCCTCTATAACCTGCGAATAACGATTAGACATTCCCAAAATACCTTGTAGCGAACCACTTAATATTCGATCGGTTTGATAAACTTGATTAGATAGTTTATCAATTGTCTGTTTGTTATGTGCCAACGTCAAATTAGCGTCCCAAGTGAAATCCTTATGATTGATAAGGTTTGCCCCCAAAGTCAACTCTACACCCTTATTGGTCAAATCACCTACATTCGCTAAAATGCTAGAATACAAATAAGGAGGATTAGGTACTTGATACGTATATAATAAATCACTAGTCTTTTTCAAATACCAATCGAACGTTAAGTTTAAACGATTGAACAAGAACATATCGACACCCACATTCGTTTGGGCGGTAGATTCCCATTTCAGATCCGGGTTCGGGTTCTGAGTAACCCCATACGATTGTTTCCAAGAATTACTCTCGCTATCAAAATAAGCACCGCCTCCCGTACCCATCAGCATAGCCGATTTATATTCTCCGATCCCGGATTGATTTCCCGTCACACCATAACCGGCACGTAACTTTAAATTAGCGACCCAACTCTGTAAGTCCTCCATAAAAGCTTCCTCCGAAATACGCCAAGCTGCCGATACAGACGGGAATGTACCCCATTTATGATTAGTACCGAAACGTGAGGAACCGTCACGACGAATCGTGGCCGTAAGCATATATCGGTCTTTCAACGTATAATTAGCACGGGCAAAGAATGAGATCAATTTCGCTTGGCTCTTAGAAGATGCTACGTCCTCCAATCGGTTATCCTGCCCCGCTCCCAAATTATTCCATAAAAAATCATCCGTGTCGAATTTTCGTCTTTCGGCTTTCAGAGTCTCAAACGAATAATCCAGATAAGAATAACCAACCATAGCGCCTATACGATGTATCTTATTGAATGTCTTGTCATAGTTTAAAAAAACCTCTAACTGCTTATTCGTATATTCCTCGTTATATCTCTTAGCGTATCCACCATCTGTAACTTTATAAACATAAGACGGACGGTAATAATAATCTTGATTTGAATTATATTCATAAGATAAATTGGTGGTTGCTTTCAGTCCGTCAATAATGGATAGTTCTACCTTACCGTAACCGAGTAAATGCTTACGGGTTGTCTCATCATTTCGTTCCGTATGGCTCTCCACCGGATTATTTTCAGTCAATCGTCCACCGACCTGCTCCAAATAATTCCCATTCTCATCATAAATAGGGGCTGTCGGGTTCATATTATAAATCGTACTATAAATGCCCTTATCCACATTATGCCGTTTATCTGCATTAGCCTGTAAACTCAACTCAACTTTCAACCGGTTATTAAGTCCATATTGATAAGCGGTCAAACTAGCACTCATACGATCCAAATCACTAAACTTAATAATACCCTCGTTCCTTAAATAATTCACGGATGCACGTAGCCCATTATCTTCTCCACCGGAAGAGAAGGAAAGCGTATGGGAATGAGAAATAGCGGTTTGCTGGATCGCTTTCTGCCAATCGGTATTGGCACCATAATCTACGGCATCGGTCAAATTATGATCACTTACATATTGACGCCATTCTCCAGCAGTCAATACATCCAAATTATTAGCGCTCTTTCCTATCGCTACATATCCATTGTATTCAATACTACGCCCTTTTTTCTCTCGATTGGTCGTAACGATAATCACACCATTCGCTCCGCGTGAACCATAAATAGCCGTAGCCGAGGCATCTTTCAGTACATCCATAGACAGGATTTCATTGGGTTGGACCGTACTGAGATCAACCCCGGGAATACCATCCACCACAACCAGTGGCGCATTACTGGCAGACAAAGAGGTACCCCCACGTAAACGCATGGAAGAACTTTTCGTCGGATCACCACCACCTTGTGAGACTACCAAACCAGCGACCTTACCTTGTAACAACTGCTCCGCAGAAGAAATCACGCCTTGCTTAAAATCCTTGGCCGAAACAGAAGCGATAGAGCCTGTTAAATCCGATTTACGAGAAACACCATAACCGATAGCGACAACCGTTACCTCATCCAAACCGATAGAAGTCGGTTTCAATTGGATATTCAACTGTGATTTAGCTTCCACCGATTGCTCTGAGTATCCGATATAGGAGAATGTTATTAATTCCCCCTCCGTTGCCTCTAAAGTATAATTGCCATCTATATCGGTGGTCGTACCATTTTTAGAAGCGGTAATGATAGTAACCCCGATGATCGGCAAACCATTTTCATCAGTCACGACACCTTTGACTGTAATATGTTTTTGTGAAATCTGGGAGGACTGGTTTGTTTCTGCCTTATCCGTTTTTCGATAAAGAACAATATGCCGGTCCGTTATCTTATAAGCGATATCATTACGATTTAATAATTGGTTTAATACCTCCGTAATTCCCTTATCCTTAACATGGATACTAATCCTTTGGTCCGAGCTTACTTCCTCCTCATTATAAAAGAAAGAAAATTCACTTTGCTCCTCAATCGCCTTAAATGCCTGTTCAATCGTTACATTTCGCAAATTGAGGTTGATCGCAGCCGTATCCATATAGCTAGCGGCGAACATCGACGTTGCCCCGGTTAACCCCAGACTTAGCATAAATACCTTGAAGAAATGTTTTTTCATTTGTAATGATTTAATTTATTAATTATGCTTTTGATAATTCCATTCCTCTCATTGACTTATTTAATATTAGATCCGGATCTTTCTATTTAAGGTCACTCAGAATATTGTTATCTCCATTCATAGTAAAGAGACAAAAAGGATTCGATACGCCTAAAAGAAAATTAAAAAAAATCAGTACATGATCTCTGTATTAACCAAACCGAAATAAACTAAGCCAAACAAACCGGTATTCCAGCCTTGGATATGATAACCTAAATTCTCTCCTGTCAGACTATTTATATGTTCATTAGGTGACCAATCCCCTGAGTTTACTAAATCCGCACGTCCTACTTTCTTAATAATATCAATAGCTTCCTCTTGTTGTCCCATATTAATACGTGCCCAACAGTCCATAAAACTTACCCACGGCCATACACCTCCATTGTGATAAGTAGCCGAAGGATAACCAAAACTATCATCATAATAAGGAAAAGTCTCGGCAATCCCGTAAGGTGTCATACTTTTCGTATTTAAAGTCTCTATGATTTTCAAGGCTCGTCCCCGGGGAACAACATCAAATAAGATACCGATCGTTTGATCCTGTAAAATCCTATCATTTACGCTCCCATCTTTCCATATCTGACAATAATAGTTTCCATTCCACAAGCCTCCTTCTCTTACATCTTTATTCATAGTCTTATATCCTTTTTGATAGGCAGATTGGTAATAGTTAGCTCCCGCTTGATCACCACACTCTTCCGCCAAATAAACCATTTCCTTTAAAGCAGATAAATAAATCAAACAGGTAAAAGGAGAATATTTTCTTCCCTCGATCCCCTTCACATCTTTCCAATCTCCCCAAAAAGAAACCTGAGCAGGAAGTCCAATCTTATCCGTATCTCTAGAAATCAACCAGTTCATGGCATTTTTCATAGCTGGCCAGTAGTTGATCAAGTCTTGTTTATTATGATAATACCGATAGAATCTAGCAATACGCAAAATAAAGAAAGCATTGATATCCAAATCATCCTCCCGCTCAATTAGAGGAAGGATCGTAGTCGGAATCTTCCCGGACGGTTGTTGCCACTCGATACTTTCCTCAATCATCTTTCTCTCTAAATCTTTATAAAATACCAAATGCAGCCAACTTGTCCAATAACTATCGCGTTGATTTAACTCACGATATCCCATTGTAATAAGTTCCCCTTTTTTTGTCCATTTCGTAAGTGATACGCCCGGAATCATATACCATCGCACGTAAGTATCCAATTCTTTATCGCCTGTTTTGGGAATCGCTAAACTAAAAGCTGTTGTTTTATCTTTAAAAGCCGACCACATTTTATATGCATAGGCCGAAAGATCATCAAGTGTCCGGAAATTAATACTACTGATCCAGTTATCATCCCGAAAAGTAAATAAGACCTTGATTTTCTTTTTCTCGCCAGCCAACAAAGAAACTGGGATAGAAAGTTTTTGTCCAGCCCACAAACTTTCGGTTTGATCAGTCGTAATTTGGCAATTATTTTTGTTACTAATGCCCGTATATTCATCATTCTCACTGAAGCTCATATCTTTCGCTAAATTCTCGTCCGGTTGAGCGACCAGTGTAAAATGCTCTTCTTTAGAAGTCGGATTAGAACAACAAATCTCTAACATCAAAACAGGGAGAGCAGAAGTTTCCGCATCATTAACCCCCAATGGGCAAAAAGCCTCTGTAGTAAAAGTCACTTTTGTGAGGGACGATCCTTTATAATCATTTTTTACAAACGGAAATTCCCTTATGATATTCTTTTTAGGAAATTCAGAAAATAACTGTCGCCTACCATCTTTCTCAATCGAGAACATTACGGCACCTCTGTTAGTTAACCAATCCCCTAATGTCCCGGGATTTTGCATAATCTGTCCGAAGAAGTCTCCAGATACTGAGGCATTAACAGTTAACGCAAAGTTAGCGATCGGATACCCATCGACAACTTGCCTTTTTTGAGCGACCATAGAATGACTAATCATCCAAAATAAAAGAAAAAATAGAGAATGTGTTTTCATGCTATTCATTGAATCGTATTCTTTTAATAAATTGTTACTTGATTATCAACTATTGTATATTGAAAAGGTACATTAATCCGTATTATATTGAAAATTTGTGGAAGCGTTTCATTATTAATAAACTTACCGGTAAATACCTTATGTTCCAAACCAACCTTCTCAATCGTGATCTTACAATTGAACTTTCTTTCCAAACTCTTACAAATATTACCGAACGATTTCTTCTTAAAAAACAATTTCCCCTCAGTCCATCCTATAGCATATTCCCTTTCGAATGGCTCTAACTGAACCACCTTCGTGTTCTTATCATATACAGCAGAGGTACTAGGCGTAAGATGATAATGTTTATTATCCATATTATTCTTTATCTCGACAGATCCGGATATCAAGCTTGTCACTACCTCTTCTTCCTCTCCATAAGCCGATACATTAAAAACAGTCCCTAATACCTTAACATCTATTTGCCTCGTTTTGACAATAAACGGGACATGTTCATTACGTGCAACCTGAAAACAAGCTTCTCCTACCAGTCTCACATCACGGGAACTTTTATTATAATCCGTAGAATAAGAAAGCCTGCTCCCATGATTAAGGGTTACCACAGAACTATCTGGCAATACCACTTCAGATACGCCATTTTGAGAATTAAAAACAATCCATTCCTCTTTTACATCAGACCGAGGTTTTATCGATTCAAAGAGAAAAAAGCCTATTAATAAAGTGATACTGGCCGCTATAGACAAAAACAGATATATATTTTTTATGGAACCCTGCTTACTTCCCTTATCCTTAAACATCTTATGATATAGCTCCTCCCGCACACCTTCTTTTATTTCTGAGGCATGCCCATAATCACAGTCAAGCGAGATATGATCTATTATCTTGAAAATCTTTTTTTTCTCCTCATCCAGCACATCTAGCGCATCAGATGGAAGATCATCGTTTTCCCGGTTTAATAGACTTGCTAGTTTTTGCCATTCTTTTTCAACCTTAACCTTCATATTTCATTTAATTTTTTTACCTGTGCGATACTCCTGTATGACTATTCCAATTTTCCTTATTGCTATGCACATCTGTGCGTGTACCGTCCGATCCGATATCGAAAGGATCTGAGCCACTTCCTTGTAGGTCATATTTTCTTCTCTCACCATAAAGAAAATTAAACGACACTTCTCAGGCAAAGAGTTTATCGCTAACTCAATGATTTTCTTTAATTCATTGTCCAAGATCTCTTGTTCCGGTGTTGATTTCTCAGACAGACCTCCTAAATCAGCGTCTTCCAACCGTATTTTCTGGTACTTATCGCTCTCACTCTTATATTTAAGAGCATGATTCCGGGCACAGATAAATAGATAGTTCTCATAATTCTGTATTTCTGGCAATTGCTTTCGGTTTTGCCACAAATACAAATAAACATCAGAAATCACATCTTTACATACACCTTTCTCCACAAGAAAATAGCTTGTGTATCTATACAATTTCATATAGGTATAATCAAAAAACAGTTGGAAAGCCCTTGGGTCATCATTCGCAATCTGTTTAAATAGAGATCGTATATTAATTGTTTCTTCCAATGGATGTGATGTAAATATCTATTTTATGATGAAGAGAAAAAAAGAGTGAAGTATGCCTAAAGAAGCAGATTGAATAAATTCGCATTTAGGGTTTATTAAGAGATCATGACCCCTACTTGCTTATATCCGCTAGGGCATTATATAATAAAAAAAGAGATGTCAAAATTGACATCTCTCTCTGGATTGTTGAGTTGTCTCACGAGGATTCGAACCTCGACAGACAGAACCAAAAACTGTAGTGCTACCATTACACCATGAGACAATCCGATTGCTTTACTAAAGCGATGCAAAGGTAAGAATAAAATCTTACCTTGCAAATTTTTTTGATTATTTTTTTACTTTGCGATCAACAAATAATAATTTTTCTTACCTCTTTGAACCAATAAATACTTATCGTCAAGCAGTGAGGAACAGTCGATTACAGTATCAACCTCCGCTAATTTCTCTTTGTTAAAACTTACGCCACCACTTTGTACCAATTTACGCATCTCACCTTTTGAAGGGAAGATAGCGGCTTTTTCAGTACACAAATCAACAGCCTTGATTCCTGCGGCCAATTCATCACGGGAGATATCGAAATGAGGAACACCCTCGAATACGGCTAGTAATGTGTCCTCATCCAATTTCAACAAAGCCTCGTGAGTGGAGTTACCAAACAAGATATTGGAAGCCTCGACAGCGGCCTCATAATCTTCCAAAGAGTGAACCATAACAGTCACTTCTTTCGCCAAACGTTTCTGCAACGGACGCAAATGAGGAGCGGCCTCTTGCTCCGCCTCCAAAGCGGCGATCTCTTCTTGGCTCAAGTCCGTGAAGATCTTGATATACTTGGCGGCGTCAGCGTCGCTTACGTTCAACCAGAATTGATAGAATTTATACGGAGAAGTATAGCGACGATCCAACCAGATATTACCGGATTCCGTCTTTCCGAACTTACCACCGTCGGCCTTCGTGATCAACGGGCAAGTCAAGGCATAAGCCTCCCCTCCCAACGTACGACGGATCAATTCCGTACCAGTCGTGATATTACCCCATTGATCGGTACCACCCATCTGTAGACGGCAACCCTCATGCTCATACAAATACAAATAATCGTAGCCTTGTAGCAATTGATAAGAAAACTCGGTGAAAGACATACCTACACTAGATTCGCGGCTCAAACGTTTCTTCACTGAATCCTTAGCCATCATGTAGTTCACGGTAATATGCTTACCGATATCACGGATAAAATTCAAGAAAGAATAACCCTTCATCCAGTCATAGTTGTTCACCAACTTAGCGGCATTAGGAGCGTCGGAGTCAAAATCAAGGAACTTAGCCAATTGTTTCTTGATGCAATCCTGATTGTGACGAAGAGTAGCCTCGTCCAGCAAATTACGCTCGGCAGACTTCATAGACGGGTCACCGATCATACCGGTAGCGCCACCCACTAAAGCGATAGGACGATGACCGGCACGTTGGAAATGCTTCAGCATCATCACACTTACTAAGTGTCCGATATGCAAAGAGTCTGCCGTTGGGTCAATCCCCACATAGGCCGATGTCAACTCTTTCTGCAATTGCTCTTCCGTCCCGGGCATCATATCAGCGATCATGCCCCTCCATCTTAATTCTTCTACAAAATTCATCGTATTAATTTATATCGTATTACATTAATATATTTGTCACTTTATCTCATACGAGGCAAAGGTACGACTTTTTAATTGAGAATCGAAAATTGATAATTGATAATTATCCGTTTAGGTGGAAGATAGAAACGTTTTTAGCGATTTGAATCCGCAGCTTTTCTTCCGGAATATCCAACGCTTCCGCTACATTTTGGTAGACCCCGCGGATATCAATCGATTTATCATCGGTCTCCAAGAAAAGGAAATCAGGCCATGCGGCACGCAAAGCCGACGGATTAAAACGATCTCCAAAAGAGAGATAAAACCCCAAGCGAACCAATTGGGAGGCAAGTTCACCATTACCTCGAAAGCCATGGATAATCCAAGGCATCTCCGGTTTCACGGCCTTTTTACAGGCAATGAGATCCGCCCACGCTTTTACGCAATGGATGATTAATGGCTTATGTGTTTCCTCCGCTAAATTGGCTTGTGCCAGAAACACCTCTTTTTGCAAATCCATTGGAGATTCGGCCAGTGTATCAAGTCCAGCCTCTCCGATCGCCACGACTCCCGAACCAGACACCAATACCCTAAGTAGATCTATCTGCTCCTTTACATTATATATATACCACGGATGAATACCATATGAGCGAATAACCGTATCAGGAAGTGAACCCGGCTGCATATCACCCATTGGACTCACGATCCTATTTATAATCGCGATATCCTCCTTATGGAAAGGCATCTGATGCGTATGTATATCATAATAACCCATGGCGTTACGGAACCGGATCATAACCGCTCCCACCCCAAGGATGGCAACGAAGTATTCGTTTAACCGCAAGATACAATCCTTTCACAGGGCCATATTTCTTCAAGGCTTGCACCGCATATTCGGAACAAGTGGGCGTATACCTGCACGAAGCCGGTGTCATAGGAGAGATACAATATTTGTAGAAATAAACCGGCAATAAGAGTAATGTGGTAAAAAAGCGTCTCATTATTCTTTATCCCGAAGGATATGGATCGCTTTCTTCATTGCCTTTTCCATCGCAGCGTACGGATGGATCTCTTTATCGAGGTACAGGAAAGCGATTAACATGCCCTTATTCTTCGCTTCCAACGGTTCCAGTAAATCATATTTACGAACCCGGTAAGCCTCACGTACCTGTCGTTTGATCAAGTTACGTTTTACGGCTCTCTTAAATCTTTTCTTCGGTACACTCACTAAGAAGGAAGCACGGGCAGGCATCTCTTCCTCCATCGGTAAATAAACGACCCGCAGTGGAAACGCCACGAACGATTGTCCTTTTTCGAATAATAGGTCAATGTAACGTTTCCACGACAGGCGTTCTTCTTTTGAAAGGGTATACCTTTTTGTCGTCATTATTTTTTACCGTCTTGCTGTTTTTTCAGATATAAATCCAAAGCAGCAGTCATAGAAGGGGCTTCCACCGTGGGAGCCTCAACGTCCAAACGCAGACCCGCATCTTTAACAGCCTTTGCCGTAGTAGGGCCAAAACAGCCGATCTTTATATCGTCTTGTTTGAAATCCGGGAAGTTCTTCAATAAGGAAGAGATACCCGACGGACTAAAGAAAACCAACATATCATAATCGAATTTCTCGTCCTTCGCGAAATCATTGCTCACCGTACGGAACATCACCGCTTTCGTATAGTTGATTTTCTTCGCGTCTAACAAAGCGAATAGATCATCTTTATGTACATCGGAAACAGGTACTAGGTATTTCTCCTTCGCATGTTTGGCGATAACAGTCACCAAATCATCTGCCTTACCGGTCTGACCATAAAAAATCTTACGTTTTCTATAAACGATATACTTCTGGAGATAAACAGCGATCGCCTCTGTCATACAGAAATACTTCATCGTTTCCGGGATAGCCACACGCAATTCCTCGCATAAATGAAAGAAATGATCGATAGCCGTACGAGCCGTAAAAATAACGGCGGTATGATCCAAAACCGAGATTCGTTGCTGCCTGAACTCCTTGGAAGATAAAGGTTCAACCTTGATGAACGGGCGGAAATCTATTTCCACACCGTATTTTTCTGCAATATCGAAATATGGTGATTTCTCCGATGCAGGCTTCGGTTGTGATACCAATAATTTTTTAATATTCAATGCCATAGAGTACTTGACTCGATAAAGTTATACAAATAAATAATGCCTTCATACAGAAAAACTAAAGGCAATATTCCTTGGCCGCAAAGGTACAAACTAATATATAAAAAACTGCTATTTTTCCTGTGAAATATCCGTATGGTCTTATAAATTATCACAAAACGACACAGAATATAGAAAAATACAAACAACAAAACAGGAATTTGTATACTGCTCCCCACGAATACCAACCAAAGTGCCGGAATGTATAAACAGATCCCCCACGCTCCTATAATAGCGTTATAATTAGTCTTCCAAAACTTGTATTTCGGAGCGTCCGTAAAAACAACCCCCAATAAATAATAGAAACAGCGCTTACACCAATAAAACAGCATCAATACCATCATTATCAACCCAATAGATATCAATACCGTATTTTCTAGCAAATGGTTGAAATACCCATATGCCCTAGCGATAGCAAAAAGGCAAACGCTACAAAGAAACAAGGCTTGAAACGTCATGAAATTCCGGAAGAGCCATTCGCTCCCCCTCGTTACCTCAAATAAATTTTGACGTTCTTTCACATATACCACATCACGCATCATCTTCAGGAATAAACGATAATTGGTACGGAACACCAACGCAAAACACATAAATAAGACGAACAAAAGGCTAAAGACCACATCGTCCACCAATTGTCCGTCCCACAAACGAATCCCTACATATCCTTCAAATGTACCCATGTGCCGCTATTATCGGCACAAAGGTACATAATTATTTCAATAAAGCGCTTCCTTAATAATCTCTCCTACCGTAGGATGCGGGAACACAAACGACTTTAACTCATCCGATTTCATCCCCTTCTCAATAGCGATTCCGGCGATCACGATCAACTCCGAGGCCGGATTACCCAACATATGGGCACCGATCAACGTCTCATCCTCCGACAAGATCAACTTACAAACACCATTCCCCATCTCATTCTCCGCGACAAAACGCCCAGAGAATGCCATCGGTATTTTCTTCACGGTATACGAAATACCTTCTGCCTGCAACTCCTCCTCTGTCTTCCCGACACCGGCGATCTCCGGATTCGTATAAACGACACCCGGAATAGCCTTATAACTCATCGGGCGCAATTTGCCCAAGAGATGATCCACGGCCACCTCCGCCTCGCTAACTGCCGTATGCGCCAGTAAGGAGAAAGCGGTAATATCACCGCAAGCATATACATTTGGCAGGGAAGTCTGCATGTACTCATTCACCTTCACCCCATTACGGAAAGGCTCCGGAGCCAGTGTCTCCAAGCCAAAACCTTTCGTAACCGGACGACGCCCTACACTCAAAAGGACTTTATCGCCATGCAACGTGAATGTCTCCCCGTCTTTCTCTACAGAAACCTCGGTTCCATGCACCCCGGTCACTTTATGACTTAGATAGAACTTGATACCCCGTTTAGTGTATTCCGCTTGCAACATTTCGGACAGCTCACGATCCATCGGGCCTAATATCTTATCCAACATCTCCACGACATGTACCTCTACCCCAAGGCTATTGAAGAAAGAAGCGAACTCCATACCGATCACGCCTCCACCGATTATCACCAAAGAGGCCGGAAGCTCCTTCGATTGCAACGCCTCCCGGCTCGTCCAATATTCCGTCTCCGCCAATCCGGGTATAGGAGGAATTACCGTTTCCGATCCCGTACAGATCAAAAGGTTCGCAGCCTCGTATAGCTCTTCTCCGGCGGCGATCGTAATCGTCCCGTCGGCCGCACGCCCTTGGATACAAGCTTCCGCCGTAACCATCACCACGCCATGCTCCGTCATTTTCATACGGATACCGGCTGTCAGCTTTTTCACGACCTTATTCTTACGGGCGATGATTTTCGGGAGATCAAAAGAAGGATTCTCCGCTTTCACCGCATACTTGGAAGCATGCTTGATATTATCATACGTCTTAGCGGAATAAAGAAGCGTCTTTGTCGGCACGCATCCCTCATTCAAACAAACCCCGCCCAATGCGTTTTTCTCAAAAAGAATCGTGGAAAGCCCACCCTGCGCCGCTCTCTCCGCGGCAGTATAACCGGCAGGACCTCCACCGATTATAGCGACATCGTATTTCATACTATTAGATCTATTTAAGTTGTATATTAGGATTAATCTTTCTCAACTGTTTGATAAAATCAGCCCGGTTGGTCGGAGATATGAGCATCCAAGGTTTCCCATTGCTCCATATGATCAGCCGATCCAACGAAAGGGCGTAGCTTGACACCGGCATCACGGTAGATTCCAACGCCTCTATATCAGCGATAGCGATCTTCTTCTCCGGGAAAATACTACAATGCGCTATCAACATATCATCTTCCGTTATCCGGTAATACGTATTAAAGAAAACATGAAGCACCCCCAACGCAGCGACCATCATACCCACTATAGCCGATATATTGGTACGCAAAAACGCAGCCACACAACCAATTACCACCATGATAATCACCAGATGATACCACCATCCCACTTTTGATTTATATTCTCTTTCCATTTTCCGAAATTTGCCGCAAGTTAACGAAAAACGTCAAACAAAAAGAAAATTGCCCAATCTTTCCCATAAAAGAAAATACGCTGTCACTTCTCAGCAACAGCGTATCCACTTAAACCGGTTAATACAAATCATAAGATTGTAGTCGCCTTTTTATTTTAATTCTTCCAATACCGTATAGGATTGTAATACGTTATTCTTATCATATTGTTCCGTACGCACTAAGCCTACATTCGGGCTGTACCACTCATAGCCATACCCAGTGATTGTCTCCTTTGATTTAGGGGAACGTGTAGCGATATTATATTTTACCTTAGCGCAATCGAACGTACCGGCAGGAGTTGTTATGCTTTCCGTTTTAATAAACTCACGGTCCTTAATGGCCATATCCTTACGATTCTTCCGGTTCTTCTTATCGTAGATCTTTACGGAAGCCTCGTCGAAATACACGTTATTCTTATCGAAATTAGCCGCATACGGATTTGGGTAATTTATAAAGTTCTCCGTGATATCCACATTCGTATTCATTTCCGATACCACTCCCGGATAAGAGAGCGTCTCTTTCGAGTCGAGGAAAAATTCTCCATTCTGGCAGTATGCCTTGATATCTCCTTTGTTCACGATCGTACCGGAGGGATTAGTATATACGTAGTCCGCTTCCACCTCTTGGCCGGAAGGCAATGTTTCCACCTCATCCACTTGATAACTCATAACAGATTGTAAGTTTCCCTTCGCGTCATATCCTTTACGGACCCATACCGTTCCCTCTGTTTGCGGAAAGAAGAACGTACAATCTTGCGCCATCGCTCCTCCCGCGATCAATGAGATTAAAGCCGTGTATAATATTTTCACCTTCATAATTTTGACGTTTAATTAATTCACTACTAAATACATGCCGGATATCCAATGCTTTGTTAGAACAGAGTGAACCCCTAAATGTTCAGAAGGTAAAAATTAAAAATAGCCAAAATATCGTAAGGCAGCGGTTATCATCCACTATCAATGGATACCGAATATAGCATCTTTTACGACGATAGAATCATTTACATCGTACCTATTATATAAAGTCCCTTCCATCTTTCCCTCAATATATGGCATCATGGACGATTCATGGTAACGAACACTATCCACATAGACCTTAAACGGTTTTTTTAAAGGACAATATTCCACCTTATTTAGTGAATCCGTTATCCGGATATAAGACGTTATCTCCTCTTGTGTCCGAATCCCCTTCTCTATATTATATTCTCCTTCTTGTAATGGGAGCAATACCACCTTCATCGCATAACGGCTTGAATGTTCGCAATCCAGTGGAATCGTCCAATGCGAACATCTCAAGACCTCCCATTCTCCCCTCCTTACTTCCGAATAAAATCCAGCATCTATATATCTCCATGAAGCCGACTTATTCCTAATAGAAATATCCTGTCCGTTTACCGCCCCCTCAAAATATCCCAGATAATAGGGTGTTTCTTTAGGTGTATCCTCTATTATCTCTTCTTTCTCGCAAGAGATAAACGCCAACTGCAAAAGAAATAGTGAAAAATAAATTAGGTATCTCATAACGCATATATTTTAGAAGTAAGACACTTATATTCAGAGCTATTTCCAAAGATACAAACTTTATCCGGATTTCAAACTAAAAAGACGTAGAATTGAAGTTCTATAAACCAAATACACACAAATCACTTCCTACATATGTACGAACCTCTTTACTATACAAGTTTCCATATATTATATTATCAGTTACATTTTTCTTAGATAAATTCAATCCCCAATGATATCTAAACATTAACCTATTCTCGCCTTCCTTAAACAATGGGGATGATACAATTATGGGGTAGTTAATCTCATAGACTAAACCGGACGGTATATTTTGTAACTGATCCGATTTTCCCTTCGACAATATGAAACTAGGAGGCATTATACTAGAACTCATTCGCATAGATTTTTCGTATATCATAATCACTCCTCCCGGATAAAACAGCTTATCCTTATCCGATATATTCTTAAATCGCAAGCTTACCCTTACAGTATCACCCATCAAAACAGTGTCTCGATCAGTTGCAATCACAAGGCTCATATTTTCTACGATATTCCCATCCGGCAATAATTTATCTTGTTCTTTCTCAAACATCAATGACTCCGAATAATGCCATTGTCCACTGTCCTTGCTTCTTTTAAGAACAAAATTATAGAAACTTTTAGCGGCCAAATCTCCATTTTTTGCTGAGATGAACCTAAATGATTTTGACAATTCCTGTATAGTATTCCTATCCTCTCCATCCATACCTTTCTCCCAAGAAGACGAGCTACAATAAGGTATCCCATTCTCATCTATCAAAAATGTTATAAAAAAATGGGTATCCTCATAATTAATCTCCGATAACTTCTCACAAATCAAATCCGCATATTTACCGGACGATCTCATCAAAACTGGTGGGACACCCCACCATGTCACTAGATGATTTTCCATCCATCTCCCATACCTATCGTAATATTCTTTATCACAATCAGAAGAAGTGTCTTGAGCAAATGCAGTTACACTGATAGACAACATCATCCATAAACATCCTATTTTCAACATCTTGATAACATTTTTTCGTCAATACTAGAAATGGAATCGTACCCCCGCATCAAAAGTCAAACGAAATAAGCCAGAGTAATCTCCTTTATCGTAAGAGACATTCTCTTGCTTGGGTAAGGAACCTCCTACATAACCGATATTCAAGCCCACTCCCACATGCTTTGACAAAAGATATTCTGCGCCTAATGAGAAATTATATCCTACACCGGATAAGGACTCGCTTATCCCCCTCGCCGATTCCCGGTAACTAAAATATCCTATACCTATTTTCTCTTCCACAATCCATCGGTTTATGATTTGTTTCATCACAAATTGAGGAGCGACATAAGTAAGCCCCACGTTAATATCTATTCCCGAATAAGTATAAGACGATTTATATCCCGAATACAATAAGCCAGCACCGAAACCGCTCCTTGATATCCAATCATACCCAACTTGCCAATCCAATCCGTTTTTAGGATGGCCAGACCCACCCGGTGGCAAATAAAATTTACTGGTCACAAAAGCGTAACCTATATTCGCATAAATCGTGTTATGCTCAAATGAAGACTTCTCCACGACAGCCTCTTCCTCCAAATCCAACGCTTTCGATAGAGGAGCGGCCCGAAACGCCGCCGTGTCCGACACTAAAAGCATACTACCGGCTATCTGATGGCAACTACTACCCAATAATGAAGGTTTCCGATGGTCTGTCAACGCCAATGCGTTACCTCCCGCTTTTGCCGTTTCTTGTTTCGCCAACCAAACAACCTGATCATAATTACATTTAGTAGACACTCCGTTATCCACTACAGAAACATTGCCGATCCTCTCTGCCGAGGCAGGAACAGCCTCCCCCAGCTCATACAAACGAACCTTATCCGCAGTTACGCTTGCCGGGTAACTTTTAGAGATATTTGTAATGACTTTGGGCGCACATCCCGTCATTAAAAACAGAAAAGAGACTAATAAGACAGACAAACATTTAATCATTTTCATTTTTCATTTATAAGTTCAACATCCACTTTTTGAAAATATTACATCTCCCAAATATCCGAAGGTAAACATATAACGAGTTTAGCGATGAAAAATTATCCACTATGTACCAAACATACTATTTGCTTAACGATCTCCATCTATTTAACATATAAAATGATATTACTCCTATTTATCACCTTCAATAAAGAATAATATAAATTCATTTCCTTAAAGCACATATTTTAAAAAGAAATAAAGATGCATTTCACAATACACCTTTAACAATTCTATTTGATTAGATAAAATACTTATACACCTTACCATACTATAAATGGATAAGCTTCATCACTTACTAAGTGATAATCCCATTTTAAATTCAGTTCATTTGGAAAACGAGTCATTCTCAAGCCATCAGATTGAACAAAACCCTTAAATGAATACTCTAAAACCGGATCATATAAAAATAGTTCATTATTCTCTTTTGACCATTTCCCCTCAGATAATAAACAAGAATATCCATCTAATAAATAATATATTTTATAACAAAAATACAAATCTAAAAATAGAGATACAAGTCCATTTCTATATGTCCCTAATGGCAAAGGTTGAATTTCAATATTTTTTTATCTTTAGATTCTAAACTATAAGTACGTACACTTTCACATCTATCTTTAAAATCTAACAAATAAGAGAAAGAATCATCCGCATCATTTTCATAGAAAAATAGTTCATTTTCCATAAATGAAAAACCTTTCCTAACGATTAGATTCGAATGATTAATCTCTTCCAAAACAATATTAGCTCCACTTGGGATATCTTGCAAATAATACATATTTCCTTCTTTATGAAAAAATCCATAAGAAGGAAATATATTTTGTACAAGTTCCGAGGTTCCAACAGAGAGTAAAATGTAATATCTATTATCCTTTAATAAGTTCAAGTCGCAAGAAACCAATACATTTGATAATTGATTCCACTTTGATTGATTTCCAAGTGAATATGTTTGAGAAAATAGACTTCCCGAACATATCATAAATAACACAATAAATTTACATCTCAAATTTTTCATCTAAATTTCATCATTTTAGGTAAAGAGTAACTGTTTCCACTTGCAGATTCATCATAATTGATCTAATTAATCATCAAAAAGCACCATCTGTGTTTGCAATTTTTAAAACGACCCATGATGATAATCGCCCAAAGAAAAGGCAACAGGAACTACATATCTGATAGTTACTGGTTTATCTTTTCGCAAAGCAGGTACATCAAACTTTAGCAAACGAGAAACTCTTAAGGCCTCTAAATCTAGATCATATCTAACACCACGGACTATTTTATGATCAAATGTTGCACCTAAAGTATCAATCATAAAAGCGACTATAACCCGCCCTTCTATTGAATCCTTCAAGGCCGAATTTGGATAATCTATATTATTTTTAATAAAAGTAACCAAGCTATCTATGTTGTCCTTTTTATCCAATTTCTTTTTAAAAATAGGCGCTTCATCGATAATTGTTATCAGTTCCCCACCTTTTGTTATATATTGAGAAAAAACAGTCACATTTACCAACAGCATTATTAATACACTACATATTCTTACCATCTCCTTGGAATTTTATAAATTAAATCAAATCTGGGATATTTAGGAGTAGTAACACCTAAACTATTTAAAATAGATTGATAATAATTGACTCCAGAAAAAGGAAAATCTACTTTTGGATATAATCCTTGATTTCTAAACAATCCCATATATCCATCTATTTCCTCTAAATACATATCCATTCCTATTCCTTTTATATCATCAGGAATCTGCTTTAATAATTGCTTATTTACAATCTTATTAGCATGGACTATCTCCTTATAATAAGTTGCTTTTAACACATCGTAATCCTTAAATGCATTATTACCATAAGAAATTTGTCCAGTCTTTGAATTTGTCACTCCCCAATAATCACCTTTCTCAGTTTCATAATATTTAGATTGTATTTTGCTATCATACTTCCCTTCAAACCCAAAATAATCAAGCGCATCCTGTTGCCAAACACCACCTTCCGCCGTATATTTACCAGCAGCGAAATCCTTAAATACGCTTTGATTGGACTTAAAGCCTTTTCTTTTCACCAAATTTCTCATATTATCCGATGTCAATGTTGCAAATGATGCACCTGAAATACATCCCCATAACATACCTTTCCCTACATTTGTTCCCCATAAAGCAGCATCCAAACTGCCAACCAAAGCACCTTGAGCAGCGCCAAGACCAACATTTGCCGCAAAACTCATTCCTGCGCCACCAATAGGTCCCATCAAACCACCAACACCACCAGTTATCGCTCCTTTCCATGCGCCACTCCAGAAATTTTGCCCTTGAACTGCGCTCTTTACACCACCTGCGGCAGCACCAAGTGTAGCGCCCCAGCACATAGCATCCAAAAAGACTCCAACACCCGGAATCAATGCAGAAAAGAAAAACTCCCCATTCGGGTCCGTATAAGCCAACGGATTATTCAACGCATACGTATAGCCATTGAACGACTGCGTGAACTCCGGCGCTTGCACGATCGGATCCGGGCTTAAGAAGCGGCCCAGCAAAGGATCGTACAATCGGGCATTCATATTGATCAGTCCGAACATATCCAAATGCTCATGACCCGTAAAGCCACGGTCAAATTTGAATGTCGGTAAGTTCACGTAATTGCTCCAGTTTGAAGCATCACGCCTACGTCCCCAAGCATCAAAGTTCAAACGTTGGACCTCATTACCGGAAGCATTCGTTATCAACCAAGGAGAACCTAGATGGTCATTATGGAAATAATACATCCCCGCATCAGACGAGCCTTCCGTATAGACCGCCGCAATCTGGCCTCCGGCGTAAATGTAATAATTTTTCTGCGTTATAGAACCTTTTTGTATCTCTTCATAAGGACCACTGTAATATTTCGTGAACACTGATGAGTTATTCTCTTTGTATAGACTCTTGATACGTGTATTCTCACCGTTATAAGTTAACGTATAGACTTTATTTCCTTCCGTTAGTTGAATGGGCATGCGGACACTATTATATGTCACTAATAAATCTGAGTTATTAAATTCTGCTGCCCCATTAAAGTTTACACTTTTTACCGCATGAGGATGATTAGAGTCATATTGATAACTTCCAACGTTGACTTTAGAAGTGATATTACCGTTTGCACTATAAGTCACACCTGTAGTCAACCGATTCATATCATCATAAGTAAAACTCTCTGATAAAGACTTATACAGATCCTTTCTCTCTCTGATATTTTGATGAGTATCAATACTTGGATAACTGATGTTCAAAAGAGTAGAAGATCCCTTCTTTGCTTGAATAGAAGTCGGCATTCCAACCGCATTGTACACATAACTTTCTTGTATACTATTGCCTAACGTGGATGATAAGAGTTGCCCTTTTGCATTTTCATTGCCCTTCTGCCATACCGTAGTATTACTAGACAGCCAAATCATTTTATATAGATCCCCATTTACATATTCGTATTTGATAGACTTAGAATTTGGGTATGTCATAGTTTCCAACTGTCCTTTATCATTATAGGTATAGGAGAATTTAAACGATTTGCTATCTACGGTTTCCGTCTTAGATGACAATCGGCCATAAGTCCCGTAACCATATTCCGTTTTCACACCGCCATAAATAACAGATTTCACTTGATTCTTATAGGTAGGATCATAAACATACGAGAAAGATTCGGTACCTCTTTTATAGGTTTGTAGTCGCCCGCTATTCTCATAGATATATTCTTCCGCCTGTCCCCTAGCATCCGTTTGTTTTTTCAGATTTCCCCAACCATCATAACTACAAAGTATTGTACCCGCATTAGGATCTATCAATTTTGTACGTCGTCCTAATAGGTCGTATTCCATCGTGGAAGTTGTGGAACCACACACAATTTTAGTTGGATTTCCGGATGGTCCGTATGTATAAGTAATAGTACCTCCCGGATCTGTTACACGTTTTAATTTGCCTGCCAAATCCGTTTCACGGATAGTTGTATATCCTTTAGTTCCATCATTAATTGTCGTTTGATTTCCTGAATAACTATACGAAATTGTACCTAGAGGAGTAATTTGCTTACTGATCCTTCCAAAACTATCATATTGGCTAGCATGATATTGAATAGAAGAAGCACCAGAATAATAAGGTTCAGACACTTGAGTAGTTCGTCCCAATGCATCGTAGGTAGTAACCATATAGACCTCTTTACCTAAAAAATTCTTATAACTCGATTGTATTTCACGCCCTAAGGCATCATACCAAATTTTCATCACTTGACCATCTCCCATTGTTTCTGTTCGAAGTATAACCGAATGATTCGGACTGTTATTGGTCCATGCCCAATTAATCATAGCGGTATTTCCCGTAGCAGATTTTTGGGATTTAGTCTTTATCTTTCCAAAACCGTCATACGTATAAGTATAAACATCTCCACTTATATCTGTTTGAGAAACCAACAATCCTGTAATTGCATCATACGTAGAAGATTCTATTTGTCCCAATACATTGGTATATGTTTTTAAGAAACGGCCATTATCGTACGCATACGATTCAATTCTAGAAATACTACCTACCGTTTTTGTTTTTGATGTAACATTTCCAAATCCATCATACTGAAAAGTTACTACTGTTTTATAAGCAGATTGGTTCGGTTCTACTGTCTGCGTTTTCAACAAGCCATTCGCATCATACGCATAGTCTACAGTATTTGTTTGAGAACTACCATTCACGGTGCTTACACTCACACTACGAGTCAGTAATCCTAACAACCAATTCGCCGTATTATTACTATATGTATTCGTTACTTTCTGAATATCTCCATTTCCGTAAGTAGCTGTTTGTGTCAATACATTTCCATAGGCATCATAAGAGTAGCTAGTCGTTACCGACTGAGTCAGTTTATTAGCTGCCGGTTCATAAGACTGTTCTTTCACTGATGTAGGATGGAAAGCAAATGAACCCGAGAAATCCGTAGATTTCACTAAGGTATTCACATAATCCACTTGAGTTAACTTACGATTTGTTGGGACATAAACTTTCTCTACACTTTTCGTAGCCGCTTGATAATAATCACCTGAAAATTCTTGGGTAACAGTAGTTTTTATAGATGTACCCAAATCATTCATGATCGTTTTAGCAAATCCCAAGAAACCACGTCCTCGCTTACAGACCTTTGCGTTCTCATAATTATAGGATATGCTATTAGTTCCACCAATACCATTGCTTGTACTTACATTTGAGACTAGTTTAAAAGGAGCAGTAAAAGATAAGCAATCGTATCCTGCAACAGTAGATGAACCACCACTCGATACTGTTTTCGTATAGATAGAGGTATCCGCCATTTTTTTATATGTAACAGTTGTTATATTACCATGAGAATCAGTTGTCGATTTTAACAAATTAGAAAAATCCGCATTGGGCATATATAATTGATAACCATTCCATGAGAAAGGAGCAGATACGACTAAAAACCCCAACTTTCCATCAGCTCGTGTGTCTAATGGATAAAAATTCCATTTATCTGAACCATAAGTATTAACACTCGAATATTCCTTGAAATTACGTCCACTATCATATCCCAAGTAACATTTAAGTGGAGTTGTACTACTACCTGAAACTTTATCAACAGCAAAGAAATCATCACATCCATCGCCATTCAAATCACAAACGAATATATCCTTTGAATAAGTAGTAAACTTTTTAGGAAAAGAATAACTCTCAAATCCAGCTCCTGTAGATAATAAAGTCTGCCAATTACTCCATTCTGTGTTATTCCATCCGGTTAATAACATATCTATTTTACGGTCACCATTAAAATCACCAAAACTAATTATATGATTTTTATTAGGAAGCGTACCGGTACGGTCTTGTACCACAGAACCAAAGCCATTATTATAATAATGCTCATAGCCATTCTCTTTTAAGTTCATAACCTCAGCCAGACCATCGCCATTAAAATCCCAGACCTCAACCCGATCCCAGTTCGTTTTCCCATTGATAATTCCTGATTTTATAGTATTAAATGCTATTAGGTTCCCTGCAGAAAAGCCAGACATACAAATTTTAAAATCATGTAATCCAGCACTTTTACTGGTATAATAGACAAATAAATCCATAGCACCATCTCCATTAAAGTCAGCCACTCTCACTCCGTGCGGACGAGACTCGGTCGTCACACTTGGCCCTGCTATAAAACCATTACCTGTTCCATAATATACGAAATAATTCTGATAAGTAACAGATGCAACCGCAATATCTCCATTTGAGGGCACAAGAGAATCTGACAGGCTTGAATTATCATTTAAGTTTGATTGATCATTCTCAAAAGTCAGAACAGAACCGTCTTGATTTTCATTTGAAGATATAGAATCGGACATTACACTTCGGCTAATAGTTTCCCGTCGAGCGATAAAATCAGTAATACCATCTCCATTAAAATCACCCGGAATAATCTCTTTAAAATCAGCAGGTAAAGATCCGGTACCAGAATAAGTAAATCTATTACCATTGGAATCAGCTAAAAATAATCGCCAGCCTGTCCAAGTTGCGTCAGGCGTAGGCGATGCGATAAAATCGGTTCTTCCGTCCCCATTAAAATCACCCAAAGATATATATGACTTATTTACATAATTCGCCGCATACGTAGACTGATCATAAACTACTTGTGTTTGTTTGAAGTCTGTATTCTTATACCAACTAAACGTAAGGGGTTTTAGTGTCTCGTTATTAGTTCCCGTAACCGTTATTTTTGATAGTAAATACGTATAATCATTCCCATCATAATTATATGACAGATTATATTTACGAAACAAAGAAGTGCCATAATAGACACCAATCTCACTTAACAATTTACTTTCCTTAAACTTACTTCCTGCTATATAATTTAAATTAACATCATAATTACGAGCCGTATATGTAAACTTTACAGAACAATAAGGAGTACGGCTAGCACTTCCCGTATAATCGATTTGTTTCAGTCTAATTTCTCCACTGCTTTCATTTTTATCATATGTATATGTATAGTAATTACCAACACGATCTCTCACTTTATTAACCATCCAAAAAGAGACTTGGTTATTATTTGGAGACTGCGCACATAACCTTGAATCAGCAGTATTTCCATATTCTAAAATTAAACCCTCTCTCGTTCTTACCTCAAAATGCGCAGAAGATGTATTTGCTGATATAATATTTATCTTCGAATAAGGATTTATCTCTGTCCGGTATTCGCCTGTAAGACTATTATACATCAAACGATTACCATCTAGCGTATATTTATCCGTACTATTAAATTCTATATCATTAATAGCGCCGTCGTGAAAAATAGTCTTACTAACACGAGTAATCGAAGATAGAGCCGATACAGAAAAACCTTTTCCCATTATTCCATCACCCGAAAAGCTATTATACACTATAGAAATATTTGGCTGTAAACCCGCTGTTCCAGGGGGAAGATCTATCGGTATATTATACGTTGCATTTCCTATTGGCCCTATATCAAAAGAACCTGACACATTCGATGTGTTCTGGGCCAAACCATGTAAATACAAAACGAATGAAAATAATATATATATGTGTCTTTTCATCACATTCACTATAAAGTTGTTGAACTAATTATTTGCTCATAAAAGATCAAAGCCTCACTCTTTATCTATTACGATAGTCTCCTCTTGAAAGGTACTAGTAGCAGAAGAAAAAGAAGATGTTACCGAACTAAACCTTCGTGTAGTCCTATTCCCGGAAGCGTCATAAATATAATTGAAAATTATCTGTTGAGATAACTGCATATTTAAGACACCTCCTGACTTCACCTCAAAAGGCCCATTAATCGTCACTTCTGCTGGTGCAGAAAGAGATAGATTTCCACTACTTGCCACAGTCACGTTTTGTATCGCAAGTGTAGTACATCCTAAAATAGACATCCCAGAAGAGACAGTCTGGTTAGTAAAAGTATTCATGCAAGATCTCGTATCAACTCCTTGTGACAACAAGGATGAATACAGGCAAATAAGCATTACTAAAATTAAATATATTTTTTTTGATCTCATATAAACTACAGACTTATATATTTTTTAAGAATATCCGCTTTCTTCCCATCCACAAAAAGAGTATAAATAAACGTTCCATAACCAAGTTCCGAACGGCTTACTTCTACCACATTACTACTTCCATTATCCAACTTAATAACTTTCACGGACTTACCTGTTACATCAAATATCTGTAGACTAGCAGACACAAACGTCGCCGGTAAGGTATAAGAGACAGAAGCACCTTCCCTATTATATAATTTTGCGCCATCCACAGCACTTATATTACTTGTGGAAGTCGTGTTCGAACGTAATTGAGATTGTACCTCCGGCGATAGTAGAGCTTGCAAATTATCAATCACCTCATTCTGTTGTTGGATCGTTTGTTGCATCTCCTTGATACTTTCTACGATAAGCGGAATAAAACCTATATAATCTATAGACATCATCCCGTTTTCATCCGTTTGTACAAGTTCGGGTAATACCTTTTGTATGTCTTGAGCCAGAAAACCAATTCGTTTACGACTAGCCTCCGCTGCCTCTCTTCGATCTATCTCTGCTTGGATTTGTTTGTCTCTATTTATCTTTGCGATAGTAGCGGCATCCATAATCTCCTCTGAATCGGAGGAACTTCCCGATATCCCATTATCCAATGTGGCAGAGAACTTAGACTCATCCTGCTCCCTATTCTCCTCAAGTGTAGAGAGGTTGTATGAATAAGAGACCCCATTCACTTGCTCTAAAAGAGCTAATGGATTTTGCAGCGACTCTACATTTTCCTTCAAGCGAGCGTCTGAAGTTATATTCACTCCATTCACACGAAGATTCGTATTGAACACGAAATTAGTATTACTAGCCGGATTGTAATACGCCACGACATTGTTAGCATAACCATTTGTAGTCATATAAATACCCAATTTCCCATGCAACCAAAGTTGATCCGTATCCGTGGTTCCATATTCTCCAGCAAACACATTCCAACCTTGATTCGCATATTGTCCAAAATCACCAAATGTTAATTTCGAACCTGCGCGTGCATCCCCTATCCGACCATATATCTGCATAGAGGTTACATTTCCTAAGTCCTCATTATTGTCTTTTAAAAGGCCTGCTTGTACTCGTCCATTTGAAAGAACCCGGAGTTGAGCATTTGCGTTTGATACTAAACTAATTAAAATTAAGAAAGAAAAAAGTCTTGTTGTTTTCATATAAGTTGTTCTAAAATATAAATAGATAAACATTCAAATAATACTTCTAAGGAACCCAGTACCATATCCAAACAATTGCGTAAAAGAGGCTATTACGGATAGCGATCCTACACGTAAATCACATTTATTGCGGAACATTGCGTCTACAAACAATAAAAGGGCATAAATAATAAGAGGCACCAGAAACAAGCGGCAAAAGAATGAACTGATAACCAATAGACAGACTGAAAACGTGAATAATGCCGGTAAGCAATGTACCAGCTTCAATGAGCCGGGATGTTTCCGGTTCAACGCGATCCGGGCCTCCCCCGAATGACGCACCTGACGAAAGAACTGCATGAGATCCGTCCGCCTTTTATGATAAACCCATGCCGAAGGAAATAGCCGGGTCCGATAACCAGCCTCCATGATCCGTATGCTAAAATCAATGTCCTCACCATATCGCATGCCGGAAAAACCGCCCAGACGCTCATATACATCCCGCCTTATTCCCATATTAAAACTACGGGGATAAAATTTATCCAACTTTTTCTTCCCGCCGCGGATACCACCGGTCGTCAGGAATGAGGTCATGGCGTAATTGATCGCCTTCTGGATCGGGGAAAACGAGGCATGCGCCTTATCCGGGCCACCGAACGCATCCACCGGATAATGATTCAACGAGTCGTGTATATGCTCAAGCCACGTGGAGGGTAGTACCACGTCAGAATCCAGTATGAGCAGATACTCGCCACGCGCTTGCCTAGCGCCATGATTACGCGCCATACCCGGGCCGGAGTTCGAGATCACATAATAATGAAGATCCAACCGCCCTTGGTATCGCCCAACAATCTCTTTCGCCGGTATCTCCGAACCATCCTCCACCACGATAACCTCAAAATGGACATAGGTTTGCTTGCAAAGGCTTGATAACAGATCATCAAGCTCATCCGGCCTGTTATAAACAGGAATTATAATGGAGTATAAACGCATATCTTTTGTATAAAAAAGATTGAGGATACCCTCTACAGACGGTATCACTCAATCTTATCAAAAAAAACTATAGCTTCAATAGAAATAAATATTATTGTACCAATAGCATACGTTTCGTTGAGATCAACTGTCCGTCTACTACCAAAGAATACATATACATACCTGCGACACCTAGATCAGAAAAGCTTACCATTATACTACCTTCTCCCCGGGTAGCGATATCGAATTTCTTAACTTGAGTTCCTTGCAAATTGCAAATAGAGATAAAAGCAGAACGTGCGGATGTAGGGATCGTAAAGGATATATTCGTGGTAGAATTAAACGGATTCGGCGTATTTTGATTCATTACCGCATTCGAGAGCAAAGACTTACTCGTCAAATTCTTGTTATTCTGCAAATCAGACAAATTAGCTTTTTCATCCAATTGCAATTCCAGTTGTTGGATAGTAGCGTCCAATTCTTTTACAGCCTGTACTAAAACGGGTATAACAGCCGTGTAATCCACCAAGCTATCACCTGTGGAACTTAACGTCACAATCTCTGGCATAACCTCAGCTACCTCCTGTGCCAAGAAACCAAAAGCTTTAGAAGGTACGGCTTCTGCTGATCTCAATTGCGATGTCTCACTTTTCCAATTGTAAGATACCGGTTTTAACCCCAATATGGTTCCTAATCCACTATTTAAGGGAGTGATATTGGTTTTCAACCGAGCATCCGAAGATTGATAAACCCCCTTTACTTCTATATAATTATACTGGGAGCTTTCTGAATCATAGAAAACGACCTTTCCTCCTGTTCCTGAGATACGAGGATTAGCGACCGCAACTTTTAATTTCAAGAATGTACCCGGATAATCACTCCCGTTATAATACAATTTTTGTCCCCACGTTTGTATGTTCGTGTACTGGGCTTGGACACTAAACGATACGAATAGGCATAGTATGCCTAATAAAGATACAGATCTTTTCATGATTTAAAGATTTAAGTTGATAATATCTATTTTAACACATCAAAATATCCAATCAAATAATTATTTCCTTTTGATATAAATATCTTATAATCACCATTCAGCAAAAAATCTATAGAAATAGGATATTCTATCTCAGAAGAAACAGTTATGATGTCATTATAAAGTACATTTCCTTTTATATTTATAATTTTCACATTAAGTCCATCCAATAATTTATTAGAATGGATGTAAATATTATTTTCATCTATTGATAATGTAGGAGAAGATATTATAGAACGATCTTCCTCTTCTTCCCAAGATTGTTCAGTATCCTTCACTCTATTCGGATACACAACTGAAGAAACAAACATCAGAAATACTAATCCCAATATAAAACTTCTCTTTTTCATTATCTATTTTTATAAACAAAAATAGTCTCTATGAGAAATCTATAAGCAAAATAGGATTTACTTCTTATTTACTTTTTGTTTACAGCGATTAAGTTATTATAAATCAGCGATAAATTTATCCATCATTTCTGCGGTACCTTCTGTTCCATGAATCTTTTTATAGAGACGAATCCGGGATGCTGTTATTGCAGGAGTTGAGCGTCCAACTAACCTTGCAATGTCTTTCACGGGCATGGATATTTTTATCAAATAACAAATATGGAGTTCTAACTCTGAGATTTGCGGGTATAAAGCATATAATTGAGCGGTGAAATTTGAATAGGTTGTATCAATCTCTTTTCTCAACTCCTTCCAATCCTTATTCTGAATTTCCGTATCAGTATTATTACTTGTTTCATGAAATAACCGATAGACTTCGGATTTTCGAAAAGCTATTTCAAGCAAACTTTTTTCATTTTGAGAAGTAAGAATCTTTCGGTTTGATAGTTCTAATAATTCCTTTTGAGATTGCACAAGTTGCTTTTTAAAATTATCTCTTTGACACTCCGATTGCTGCAAAAGTTCCTCTAGATATGAAATTTTCTTATTATTATATTCAATACAATCCAAACTTTCCGCATATTGATTCTCTTTCAATAGACGTATTTTTTTCTCCTTTTCAATCGCTGCTTTTTTCTTCTTTTCTAACACATATATATAACATAGACTAAAGAAAATAATTAAAACAACAAATAATGCAAATTGATAATTGCGAATTTTTCTTTTTTCATTATCTATTTTCAATTGAACATTCTCCTTTTCTGTATGCTGATACTTATATAATGAGTTAACTTTTGCTACAGCTTCCGTTTTTGTTTGATTCTTAATTGAATCAGACAGTTCTATACATTTATACGCATAATTCAAGGCTAATTTACGGTCTCCTTCTTGGTTTTTTATTTTGGATAAGATTCTATACGTATTTTTTTTCATATAGATATTCCCATACTCATTTGCTTTCTCAAAATAATATAGAGCTGAATCTATTTGCTTATAGCTTTCATATATACAACCTAATCCAAAATATATATTTGCTTGATTCTTCATACTTGAAACCTTACTGAACAAATCTTTAGCCAAATCATATTTTCCCATATCTATATAGATGCTACTCAATTCCCTTAGTACATTATCTATTCTCGATTGATCATTTAATAACAATGCCTTCTCATAAGCAGATTGATAGTAGTATATAGCACTGTCTGTATCTTGCTTGGCGTTATAGATCCGAGCAATATTCCTCAATGCGATCACCTCTCCTTTTCCTTTATCATACATCTTGTATTCATACGATTTCCTATAAGCTTCGAGAGCCTCATCATACAAACCTTGATATGCCAGTCGATATCCCATCTGCTCATAAACCCGTCCTAATATATCATATCGCTTACTATCTTTCCCTATGTCCGCAGCATCTTGAAAAGCTCTCACCGCTCTTGGGGCATCTCCCATATCCCGGTATGCACTTCCTAGATAATAATATGCCTCCATTAATTGATCTGGAGTCCCATAGCCCTCATAATACTGAACTATTGATTTAATCAAAGAGTCTGATTCATGAGGAATATACAGCTTATCTTTAGCTTTAATCTTAAGCAAAGCATGGTACATACGTATATTTTCCGGCTCATTCATGATTGAGCTATCCAAAGAGGAAAGACAGAGTAATGCGCTATCCGGATGCTCCCACATCACAGATTCCGCACGAGATAGTTCCGCAGGTAATGGTTTTTCTTGGCGCATACAAGAAAAAAGGGTAGCGAAAAGTAGTAAAGTCAGTCCTAGTGTTGTCTTCATTTAGATTATAGTTTACAACTTAAACGCAAGTTATAAAATTTATTTTATAAATGCCACTAAAATATTTGTTTTTCAATAGTGATTTTGAGATACGATCAGCCAGCAGGGAGACGCGGCACACTAGGTATCTACTAGTTGTATTATGTATTTAAAATATTAGCATATAAGCATTTGCAGTTTTTTTTATGGTAAAAAACAAAAGTTTATCAATCAGAAAACTTTTGTTTCCATATATAGAAACTAAAGTTTCTTCAGCACGAAACTTTTGTTTTCCCTAATAGAAACTACTTTTACATATATAGGCACTACGACACACGAACCTAAACGATAATTTGGTTTCTTGCGTTTTCTATCAAAACATGGTAGATAAAGAATGATAATTGTAGATATTTTCTATCTACAACCACTATATAAGATGTTTATTTATAAGGCATATAAGAAGGAATTGTAGATGTGGTAGATATTAAGTGTTTTTTATTAACTGGTAATTTATGGAACTCGATTATATAATCCAACAAGTTCTTGTAACTTTGCAGCCATTTTAATTGAAATCCCGATTGAATATGAAGAACAAATACGAGGCTAGGCTAGGTACGGAACGTATGCTACCGCTGGTTTTCAAAATGGCGCTTCCGGCGGTAGCGGCCCAATTTGTCAACCTACTTTACAATATCGTAGATCGTATCTATATCGGGCATATTCCCGAGATCGGGACAAACGCTTTGGCCGGTATAGGGGTGACCACCTCCATCGTGATCTTGATCTCCTCTTTCTCCGCTATCGTGGGAGCGGGAGGTTCGCCGTTAGCGGCTATCGCTCTCGGGCAGGGCGACCGGGAACGGGCCGGAAAAATAGTGGGAAATGGATTTATATTGCTTATCCTATTTACTATATTCACTTCCCTCATCACCTATACCTTCATGGAACCGATCCTGCTTTTTACAGGAGCATCAAAATATACGTTAGGATATGCGGTGGATTATCTCTCTATTTATTTACTGGGCACTCTGTTTGTCGAGATATCCACGGGCTTGAATGCCTTTATCAACGCACAAGGGCGTCCGTCTATCGCTATGTGCTCGGTTTTGATCGGGGCTTTATTGAATATCGTATTAGACCCTATCTTCATTTTCTGGTTGGATATGGGGGTAAAAGGCGCCGCGCTCGCCACGATCCTATCGCAAGCTTGCAGTGCCATATGGGTATTGAGCTTCCTTTTCTCAAGACGTGCCTCCTTGCCTTTGGAAAGGCGGTATATGAGACTGGACCGAAGAATCGTACTCTCGATGTTCGCTTTGGGAATTTCTCCGTTCATCATGGCCAGCACGGAGAGTCTGGTCGGTTTCGTCTTGAATAGTAGTTTGAAAAATTTTGGCGATATCTATGTGAGCGCATTGGCTATCTTACAGAGTGCCATGCAATTCGCTAGCGTACCGCTGACCGGTTTCGCCCAAGGATTCGTACCGATCATAAGCTATAATTACGGACATGGAGACAAACAGCGGGTAAAAGATTGTTTTCGTATCGTGCTAATCGTTATGTTCTCTTTCAACTTGATACTCATGCTATTCATGATCTTATTCCCCTCAACCGTAGCCTCCGCTTTTACAAGCGACGAGGAGTTGATCGATACCGTCCGTTGGGTCATGCCCATCTTCTTGGCGGGTATGACGATTTTTGGCTTACAACGAGCTTGCCAGAATATGTTCGTAGCGTTGGGACAAGCTAAGATATCTATCTTTATCGCCTTGCTTCGTAAAGTAATCCTCTTGATTCCTTTGGCATTACTATTACCTCATTTTATGGGGGTAACCGGCGTATACGCGGCAGAAGCCGTATCGGATGCCACGGCCGCTATTTGCTGTACGTTGTTATTTATATGGAAATTCCCGAAGATACTAGGGAAAATCAAGAAAAAAGAAGAAAGGGCTGCCCAATAACGGACAGCCCCCTGATAAAGCCTTAAAGATTAAAATGAATCGTATTAATATCCCGGATTCTGTGTCAAGTTAGGATTCAGGCTAAGGATATCGGCATAGATGGAGAATACCGTTGTATATCCCGTCTTATCCTCTTGATAATCCAGCGAGCTGGCGGAATGTTTCACGCCTACATAGCGGTCTACCGTAGCCTCGGTAAACTTGCCGAAACGGATCAAATCCTGCCGGCGTACGCCTTCCCAAGCTAATTCAAGCATACGCTCGTCTAATAGCGTATCCAGCGTTACGTTTTGTAGCGGTTTGGCGCCTACACGGTTACGAACTTGGTTCACCTCATCGTCTCCATTCTGTCCCAGACGAATCTTGGCTTCCGCCTTCATCAGCAACGCGTCGGCGAAACGGAAGATCACGCAGTCATTTCCATGCAAGTTTCCACCATCCTGAGCATTCTGGTCGAACTCATATTTAGCCATACGAGCTCCGGCGGTCTTCACCAACAAACCATCGGAGGCATCCATATATACCTTCGGGGCGTTCGGCTCATATTTCAAAGGCACTTTCTGTCCGTCCCATTCCGTATAGATCGTCTTTCCGTCCGGACCGGTTACCTCGCCCGTAAAATAAGTAAGCTTACAACGAGGATCCTCATCCGCCGTACCGAACTTAAACACGTTCATCGCCTTCACCGTAGCGCAAGAGCCATTCCATCCGGATTGGCCGTAAGCGGTTGCATGATCATAATGGCGGGTACGTACCAAATTGTAGTCCTTAGCGTCCGGATAAGCGACCGGGTCCATAGGAACCGTGAAAATATTCTCAACCGAGGTCTCGTTCGCTACGGTGAAATTCTCAGAGAAGTTTCCCTGCAACTTATAGCCCAAAGCCTCCAACTTATCCACATAGGCGATCGTAGCTTCCCAAGCGTTCATCTCTTTACCGTCAACGGTAAACTTGATGTTCTTTCCATCCGGACGATTACCGTCCGTCCAATTGTCGTCCGCATAAACCTCCGCGTTCAACGCCAACTTAGCCAAGATCATATAAGCCACCGGCTTGGTAATACGCCCGTAATACTCACCTTTTTGGTTACTGCGGTTATCCGAAAGATAAGGCAACGCCTCCTCCAACTCCGAACGAACAAAGTTAAATACAACGCTACGCTCAGATTGCTTTACCTCAGACATCGGTGTCGTATAGGAAGTTACCAACGGAACACGAGCGAACAAATCCAACAACTCATAATAGAAAAACGCACGGACCGCACGGACCTCTTCCAGATAAACCTTGAAATATTCCACGTCCGGTTGTTCCTCGGCAAAGGCTTGCAACTTATCAACACTCTGGTTGCATTTTCCGATCTGCTCATACAAGAAATCCCAAGAGTTCTTGGTCAAATCATTCATCGTGCCCCAACGGTGTAAGAAAATATTCTGCCATAAACCGCCATCTTCCCAGTCGCCAATACGGCAAGGAAGCATAGCCTCATCGCTGGAGAAGGTATTCAAGTCATATACATGACGGTCGTTACCCATGATCTTGAACATATTATTGTACAGGCTCGCAACCGTGTTTACATAGACCAACGTAGGGCTTTGAAACGCCGTCTCCTCATCAAACGCGTCTGTAGGACGCTCTTCCAAAAAATTAGAACAGGAAGAAAATGCCGCTGCGGCAGCGGCTATCATAAAGCTATATATAAATTTCTTTTTCATGACTTTTTAAATGGATTTAGAAGTTAACACTCAAACCTAATGAATACGTACGGGATAACGGATAGAAACGTTTGTTATCCATACCTAGGTCATTATTATCTTTATCGACCGTCGTACTGTTAATCATCGGAGACAAACCGGAGTAACCCGTGATCGTAGCTACGTTGTTCACCGAGAATGTCACACGGATATTCTTCACGTATTTCTCGATCTTCTTGCAATCGATGTTGTAACCCAACGTAATATAATCGATATTCAAATAATTACCCTTTTCCAACCAATAATCAGAGATCGACTGGTCGTAGATCTTGCTTTCCGGAGCCTTAGCCAACGCGTTGTATGTAGGGAACTGGCTCAAGTTCATATAAGCTAGCGATGTACCGTTGAAGATCTTATGACCGAAAGCGCCGTTCATCTGCGTCATCAAGTCAAAGCGTTTGTAGCGGAAGCTGAAGTTCATTCCCAGATAATATTTCGGCATGGCTTGTCCGGCGATATAACGGTCGCCACCATCATTGGTATCCAAACCCTCTTTTCCATCGATCGTCTGATCCAAGTTGTAGATATAGCGGCCTTCGATAGCGTTTCCATTCTCATCCAAAGCCGGAGTCAAGCCCAAGCAACGAGGAATGTAGAACACTCCGACAGGCTGGCCTACCATCTGATAAACCACACGGTTGTTTCCTACGAAACCGGCACCACTCATACTGGACAGATCCATATATTGTTTCGCCTGCAACTCTTGTCCCATATAAGAACCGCTCAAGGAGTTCAATTTATTCTTCTGGTAAGAGAAATTCACGCCCATGTTGAAATCGAAATCCTTTGTCTTCACGATACCACCGCTTACAGCCAATTCCACGCCGGAGTTGGTCATCTCTCCCAAGTTCGCCAATAATTCCGGATATACGAACGGAGGAACCGGAACCGCGTGTTTATACAACAGATCCGTAGTCTTGGAAGTATACCAATCGGCAGTCAACGTAAAGCGGCCATCGAGGATACCAGCGTCCACACCCACATCGAATGTCTTTTTCACCTCCCAACGCAAGTCCGGGTTCGAGTTACGTGTAAAGCCATAGGTAGCGGTAGAATTTCCATTGACGGAAGTCACGCCGTTCGGGCTCATCAAAGCCAACGAGTTATAAGCCTCGATAGCATCTTGGTTACCGGTCAGACCATAACCCGCACGTAGTTTCAACTGGCTCAGCCAATCCACGTCTTTCAAGAAAGCCTCCTCATTCAACACCCAAGCGGCGGAAGCGGAAGGGAAGAAGCCCCATTTATTATTCATACCCAATTTAGAGGAACCGTCCGCACGTAAGTTCACGGTGGCGATAAAACGGTTGTCATACATATAATTGAAACGACCCATGAATGAGGCCAGACGATTCTCGTTTTGGAAAGAAGTCACGTCTCCGTATTTCACCGTACCACCCGCTTTCAGGTTGTTATAACCGAAGTAATCCGTCTCAAAGCCACGGGCACCGGCGCTAAATCCCGTATAATGATATTTTTGTCCCCTCTCCCAGACAATAAATGGATTCAATCGTTACGCTGCTATTTCTCGGTAAATAATGTATTTACACTTACCGGATATACCGGAGGCGATCCCGCTAATATCAACGTGAATGGCGTAGAACCCGGTATCGAGACCACTTCCATCTATCCTGTAGCCCGTACCTTCACGCTGGGATTATCCGTCCAATTCTAAAGACCTCCACTGCAAGCCGGGTTGCAGTAACACAACCCGCAAGGCTCTATCCGGAAAACCTGTAGTCTATATTTATTTTGTACGAAAAGCAAGCGCAAAAGGAACAACCTAATCAGTTAATCCCTAACTTTGTGAGCCTAAACAGTAGAAAACATGGTACAAAGATTCGATTACTTAGTGATAGGCTCAGGAATCGCCGGTATGAGTTTCGCTCTGAAAGTAGCCAATGAAGGCAAGAGCGTAGCACTTATCTGTAAAGCCGGACAAGAAGAAGCCAACACATATTTCGCGCAAGGAGGTATCGCTTCCGTAACCAACTTGAAAGTAGATAATTTCGAGAAGCACATAGAAGACACGATGATCGCCGGCGACTGGATCAGTGACCGGGCAGCCGTGGAGAAAGTCGTGCGCGAGGCCCCTGCCCAGATCGAGGCGCTTATCCGATGGGGAGTTAATTTCGATAAGAAAGAAAGCGGAGAATTCGATCTGCATAAAGAAGGAGGACACTCCGAGTTTCGTATCCTGCACCATGCCGACAATACAGGAGCCGAGATACAGACGAGCTTGATAGAAACGGTAAACAACCATCCCAACATCGCCGTATTCACGAACCATTATGCGGTAGAGATTATCACCCAGCACCATATGGGCATTATCGTCACCCGCCATACCCCCGGTATCAAATGTTTCGGTGCCTATGTATTGAACGAGGATACGGGCGAGGTACATACTTTCTTGTCAAAGATAACCGTTATGGCGACAGGCGGTTGCGAGGCCGTTTACCGGAATACGACAAACCCGCTGGTAGCTACCGGAGACGGTATCGCCATGGTTTACCGTGCGAAAGGCTCCGTAAAAGATATGGAGTTCATCCAGTTCCACCCGACCGCCTTGTATCATCCGGGCGACCGTCCCTCTTTCCTCATCACCGAGGCGATGCGCGGATATGGAGCTGTATTGAGAAACCTTGGCGGCGAGGAGTTCATGCATAAATATGATCCCCGTCTTTCCTTGGCTCCCCGTGATATCGTAGCCCGTGCGATCGATAACGAGATGAAACAACGGGGTGAAGACCATGTCTATTTGGACGTGACGCACAAAGATCCGGAAGAGACGAAGAAACATTTCCCCAATATCTATAAAAAATGCCTCAGCTTAGGGATCAATATCACGAAAGATTACATCCCGGTAGCCCCTGCCGCCCATTATTTATGCGGAGGTATCAAGGTAGACTTAAACGGGCAATCCAGCATCCGCCGGCTATACGCAATCGGAGAATGTTCTTGTACCGGCTTGCACGGTGGTAACCGATTGGCCTCAAACTCATTGATCGAGGCAGTTGTATATGCCGATGCCGCGGCGAAACACTCATTAAGCGTCATGGATCGCTATGAGTTCAACCAGGATGTACCGGAATGGAACGATGAGGGAACGATCACCAATGAAGAGCGTGTATTGATCACCCAAAGCATGAAAGAGGTAAACCAGATCATGGAAGCGTATGTAGGTATCGTTCGTAGTAACACACGTTTGATCCGTGCGTGGAACCGTTTGGATATTTTATATGAGGAGACAGAGAGCCTTTTCAAACGTTGTAAGGCATCCCGTGAATTATGTGAGTTGCGTAATATGATCAATGTAGGTTATTTGATCACTCGTCAAGCGATGGAACGGAAAGAGAGCCGGGGATTACATTATACGATTGATTACCCACCGATTAAATAATTGAAAATTGAGAATTGAGAATTACTAGCTATGTTAATTCTCAATTCTCAACTTTTAATTATCAATAGTTCTGTTTCATCGGTTCAAAGTAAGCTTGCGGATGAGCGCATGCCGGACAATTAACCGGAGCCTTCTTACCCTCGAATACGAAACCACAGTTACGGCATTGCCAGAAGATAGCCTCATCTTTCTCGAATACTTTACCTTCCTCTACGTTAGCCAACAATTTACGATAACGTTTCTCGTGTTCAGCCTCTACCTTTGCGATCATCTTGAAAGCTACGGCAATAGCGGGAAAACCTTCTTCCTCCGCAATCTTAGCGAACTCAGGATACAATTCAGCCCACTCCTCATTCTCACCAGCTGCTGCGGCTGCCAAGTTCTCAGCGGTTGTTCCGATTACGCCTGCAGGATAAGAAGCGGTAATCTCAACCATTCCACCTTCCAAGAATTTAAAGAAACGTTTAGCGTGTTCCTTCTCTTGCTCGGCTGTTTCCATGAAAACACCTGCGATTTGCTCGTAACCTTCTTTCTTGGCTACGCTAGCGAAAAATGTGTAACGACTTCTTGCCTGAGATTCTCCGGCGAATGATTTCAATAAATTCTGCTCGGTACGTGTACCTTTAATACTTTTTTCCATAATGCTAATTTTATGTAGTAAATTAATGAGTCTGTTTTGTATATCGTTTTTCTCATGACCGATCAAAAGTAAGAATTTGTTTCCAGATATCGATTACGCAAACATTAAATAATATCTATCTCTCAATAGATATCACTTATTTATCAAGGAAAAACTTCTCCTCCTTTATACAATGAAACAACAAATCCTCCTAAATTGTTTACACAAAACCGGAATGCGTCTTTAGATTTTTTGCATCTTCTTTATTTTATTAACTTTGCATCCTCAAATCAAACAGGCAAGAAGAAAAATGAAGAACAAATTTGATTTTCAGCCCAAACTCTTTACGGCGCTGAGAAATTATTCCAAAGAGAGATTCATGACGGATCTCATGGCGGGTATAATTGTCGGCATAGTTGCCCTACCACTCGCCATCGCTTTTGGTATCGCCTCCGGGGTAAGTCCGGAGAAAGGATTGATCACGGCTATTATCGGTGGATTCATTGTCTCCCTTTTAGGAGGCTGCAACGTACAGATCGGCGGACCTACCGGAGCGTTTATCGTGATCGTTTATGGCATTATACAGAACTTCGGTATCGAAGGGCTTGCCATCGCTACCGTCATAGCGGGTATTATTCTGGTATTGATGGGCGTGCTGAAGCTCGGTACCGTGATTAAGTTTATCCCCTACCCGATTGTCGTAGGTTTCACGAGTGGTATCGCTATCACTATCTTCACGACACAAATGAAAGACTTATTTGGATTGACTATGGATAAAGTCCCCGCCGATTTCATCTCTAAATGGATCGCATATTTCGGGGCGTTCGATACGGTTAACCCTTGGGCATTCGTTATCGGTATCATTAGTATCCTGATCATTACGTTAAGCCCGAGGCTAACGAAGAAAATTCCGGGTTCCTTGATCGCTATCGTCATCATGACGATCGTTGTTTACATTATGCGTAATCATTTGGGTATTACAGGTATCGAGACGATTGGAGACCGGTTTACTATTAACGCTTCCTTGCCAGCCCCGGCTCCGATCACGTTTAATATGGAGACAATCAACTTATTGCTTCCCTCCGCCTTTACGATCGCTATCCTTGGGGCTATCGAGTCTTTATTATCCGCTACGGTAGCGGATGGTGTGACAGGCGACAAGCATAATTCAAATACGGAACTAATCGCCCAAGGTGCGGCGAATATCATCGTTCCTATTTTTGGCGGTATTCCCGTGACCGGCGCCATCGCCCGTACAATGACCAATATAAATAATGGTGGACGAACTCCGGTTGCCGGTATTATTCACGCCATCGTATTATTATTGATTTTGCTTTTCCTCGGACCGCTTACCAAACACATTCCAATGGCTTGTCTGGCTGGCGTATTGATCATCGTATCCTATAATATGAGTGAGTGGCGTACGTTCCGTTCCTTGATGAAAAACCCGAAAAGCGACGTATCCGTCTTGTTGGTGACTTTCTTCCTGACGGTTATCTTTGATCTTACGATCGCTATCGAGATCGGCCTTCTGATCGCCATGTTATTTTTTATGCGCCGTGTGGCTGAGACCACGCATGTATCCGTCACCACGGATGAGATCGATCTTTCCGACGAGGGCGAGATTCATCATGACGAGGAAGTCCTCTCCCTGCCTAAAGGTGTAGAGGTATACGAGATCGATGGTCCGTTCTTTTTCGGCGTAGCGAATAAGTTCGACGGCATCATGAAAAGTATGGGAGATAAACCGAAAGTCCGCATCATCCGTATGCGTAAGGTTTCGTTCATAGATTCTACCGGTCTGCATAACTTGGAAAGTCTTTTCCGTCTTTCCGAGGCAGAGCATATCCATATGATACTTTCCGGGGTCAATGAACATGTACACCGTGTATTGACAAAATCCGGATTCGATAAGAAGATTGGCGCAGAAAATATTTGCAGTAATATCAATGAGGCGGTAGAGAAAGCGAAAGCTGCCGTACAAGACTAAGATACTATCAGACAGTGGGAGACGCAGCATGCTGCGTCTCTACAACTGGATATTTATTCCGGTAAATAATACCAGTCCTCTGGTAAGACAGCTTCCTTTATTTTACGGCAGGAAACCCCGACCTCCAAGGCCTCGCCCATATAATCCTCGAAATACAAAACACGTAATTCGTGGAAACCAGCGTCTAACGCTACCTTTCCTTTCGCTATACGAGCATTATGAGAGCCATCATTATCAACAATAGCTTTACCGTCTATAAATAGCTTGGAACCATCATCCGAATACGTATAAAAGCGATATACACCTTTTTCAGGGATATTTATCAACGTACGGAACTCATAAGCGAAATGATCCTTGGCCGGAGCCTCCTGAATGGAGATATTTTTCATCGTACCCTCTTTCACTTTTGTCCCGGAAGCGATCTGATCCGTATGTTTAAACTTGCCTTCATAATAGGTATAAGCTACCCCGTGCTTTTTAGGTTTTACCGTTTTGGCGGGTAAGAATTCCATCGTTTCCTCATCCTTAGAGGTCAGGCCAGACGGATAATAATACGTATATTCCTTTCCGGACGAGGTACGAATCCATGAATCAAACTCAAACTTGCCCTCACGCAATTCAATGATACGGCCACCCCGCTCGAAATCTCCATAAGCGTCCCATCCGGATACACGCCCGAAAGCTAGTCCCACGTTATATAACATTCCTATATAATCATTATCATGATCGTGCCCGGCAAAAGTAGCCATCACATCCTTCATTTCCACCAAGGAAGCGAAGAAGCCCGTGTTGATCTTGGGAGAGGCGATTCCCTCTTCTTTCTGTCCTAATGTAGTCTCCGCCCCAACGATCTCATTATATTCCAGCAAAGGAATATGAAAAAAGGCCAAGGCTGGCAACGGTTTGCCACCATTTTCCTTGGTATAGCGCATACTTTGCTCACGATACCAATTGATCTGGTCGAAATGAATCCAATCATACGTACCGTAATCTTTTAGCGTAGGATAATCGTTGGAGTCGATACAATACAATAAGGCCGCCGGTTTCTTTCCGTCTGAACTGTAGACCGGTACCACATAGTTTCCGGCTCCATGAATATCACCCGGTCCCTTCTCACCCATAAAATAAGGTGATTGACTGAGTAGGGCATAAATCTCGTCCTTGGGAACGATCTCTGCGTCATGATTTCCCATCATCACCGTAAACGGTATCTTGGCCTCCTCAAAGATCCCGATCACTGACTTCCATCCTTCCAAACCGGGGCTTGCTGTCACCACGTCGCCCGTCAGCATTGCCACATCCGGATTCTCCGCCTTTAATACGGATTGTATCGTAGCGACTGTCTTTGCGCATTTAGGCGATTTCTGATCCCAATGAATGTCTGTAAATTGGACGATCTTGAATTTCCCATCCTTGAAAGCAAGCTGTTTTTGTGCGAATAAGCTCATCGGGGCACAAAAGCACAACAAGGCTATCGCTAATAAAAAAGTCTTTTTCATGTTCTTCGATTTAGTAATTGGGGGCTAAGTTATAAAAAAAAGAGAGCGATGTATAAAAACAGGCTCTCTTCCTTATGTTAAATGCCACAATGAAACCCTTGCTGTCAAACAAAAGCTATATACATATCCGCAAGCCGGGTTTTCCTGTCAAAATGCGGGATATCTTTTACTATTTTCTCACAATCCTCAAGGCTCATTCCTCCTTTAGGTTCCCCCCAGTACCAAAGTTTAGGGGTATTCTGTTTTTTACTTGTTGACTCCATAATTCTCGTTGTTTTTATCGTAAGACAGGAAACGCTCAAATACCCCTATCCTCAAAATATATAAAAGATTAAAATAATGTGAATTTATATCCAACCGACAACCCCAATTTCAAATCCCGGTCATTGACACAATTCTGGAAATAGTTCACTCCCACATAAAATCTTTTTACCTCTATACCGGCCGCCGCCGTAGCTCCCAGATTCCAATATTCACCACTACCGGTGTAAGCACCCGCATTTAATCGGAGATTCACTTTATCGCTCAACGGAATATGAAAAGAAGCATACACGGGTACAAAAAAATCAATATTCCAATCATCTCCATATGAAAACGAATTCCCTGCGGTATGCAGCAACAATCCCGTTTGTATAGAAAACAACCGTGATTGTGGAAAGTTTATATACGCCCCCGTCTGAAGCCCCCATCCATCTCCTCCTAGTATTCCGGTACGAGCTTCTATATCAGCGGCCTGCGATCGACCAAAAGATAAAAGCAATATTAACAGAACAAACAACTTCTTCATTACTTACAAGGTATTAATTTAATATTTAGATTGAATAAAAGTTCGACATATCATGATATAGAACTCCCATTCAATCTAAATATTGCTTCTATATCATTATTCGGCTCCAAGTTAGTGTATTCCGAATATAGCATCTTTTATGACGATCGAATCTTCCGAATTCTCTATATTATATAGGATGCCTTCCATCTTCCCTTCAATATAAGGGGTACCACTTCCCTCATGAAAACGAATACTATCCACTTGTATCCGAAATGAAGATTTCAGTGGATGATACACTATTTTAGCGTCATCTTTCGTGATCCTAACAGTAGATTCTATCTCTTCATTCAATAATTTACCCTTATCGATCAGATATTCTCCTTCTCTCAATGGAATCAATGAGATCCTCAGCATAGGATAAGGATAGTCAGAGATATGCACTCCTAATGGTATCTCCCAATAGAAACCGCTTAAATCGGTATTTACCTCCTGCCAAAAATTTCCATGATCAATAAAAGAATGAGAGTTCGACTGATTAGCTATAGAAATATCTTGACTATTCACCTTTCCTTCAAAGTACCCCAAATAGTAAGGAGTTTCTTCAAAAGAAATATCTTCACCTTTATTACAAGATATAGACAAAAATAATAACATACTAAATAAAAAATAGATTACCTGTTTCATATTACAATAATTTTATATAAATATAATTCTTATTTATCAATTACCTACTTTAACAGAATCAGTTCGTACATTCTATC
>OHRR01000124.1_pt1 | contig 72782 bp, 64 predicted proteins | sample 1578501 | NCBI WGS metagenome assembly OHRR01 (sample SAMEA3879598, study PRJEB24766) | human gut metagenome | biome: human-associated habitat; feature: feces | place: USA | collected 1985/1987
CAAAAAGTTTTTAAATGCTGTCCTGTTTGGAGCGCTGATAGCGTCCTCGGCAGGTACATTTACTTCTTGTAAAGACTACGATGACGACATCAAGAGTCTGCAGGAACAAATTGACAAAAGCGGAAGCACCGTTGGCGATCTTCAGACTCAGCTGACAACGCTGAAGAGTGCTGCAGAAGCTGCACAGGCTGCTGCTGATGCTGCAAAGACAGCTGCTGCAGAAGCTAAGACTGCCGCAGAAGCTGCAAAAACTGCCGGCGACCAGGCTGCTGCCGATGCTGCTACAGCGAAAGCGCTGGCAGAAGAAGCGAAAGCTGCCGCTGCGCAAGCAAAAGCAGATGCGATAGCGGAAGCCGCAACACAGGTTGAAGCATTGAGAAATTCAATGCAGGCTGCTATTGACAACAAACTGGATGTGACAGTACACGAAGCTGCTGTAAAAGCACTCGGTGCTCAGATTGAAGGTATCGAAACAGGTTTGAGCAATCTTGCCAACGGAGCAGTGAAAGAAAATACCGAAGCGATCAAAAATGCTCAGGATGCTATCGAAACGTTGATTACAGCAGATAAAGACTTGCAGACTCAGCTCGACGCTTTGAAACTTTATGCAGAAGGTGTAAAAGATATAGCTGACGCTAACAAGGAAGATATCGCGGCAGCGCAGGAAGCTATTGAAGCTGCACAGGATGAGATTAAGAAACTTTGGGATGAAATCAACGGTGAAGGCGGTCTGAAAGCTTTGATCGGTGAGAATAAATCTGCCATTGAAGCGCTGAAGAACTCTACAGCTCAGGATATTGCTGACCTCGAAGATAAGATCAACGATGAGCTGGATGCTATCAAATCGGATATCTCAGGTATTCAGGGTGACATCAGAACCATCAACAGCCAGATTATTACTATCAACGCTGACTTGGTGAGCCTGCACACTTTGATGACTTGCCGTCTGACAAGCATCACGTTTGCTCCCGACTATATCGTAGACGGTGTGGAAGCGATCAAGTTCAACTCATTGAAATATGCTCCGATGGGAAGCGGTGAAAATGCTGCTATTCCTACGAATTATAGTATTTCTACAGCTGCTTTGGCAACTGCAAGCTACCACTTCAACCCGGCTAGCTTCAAGTTGGGCAATGCTGACTATAGCTACTTGGATCGTAGCGCTACAGTGATCAACACTCGCGCGGCTGCCAGCCAGTGGGTTCAGATCAGCGGTACTCCGGTTGCTAACGCTGCAACGGGAACAGTGGACTTCAAACTGCTTCGTCTTAACGTCCATTCTACTCAGCCGGCAGAAGATAAAGTAAACATGGTTGCTTTGCAGGCTACTCTGAAGGGTGATGCTGTAGACAAAGACGAGACTAACGTAGTGGTTACTTCTCCGTATGTATCTATCTATGATGACGTACTGGCTGCACCGGACGTTCGCATCTCTGACAAAGCTACTTTAGTTTCAGGTGCTGACGGTGCTCATTATGCAACTACTTTCACTGCTTGTAAGTCAGAAGCTGTTCGCTATACAACTCCTTACGATCAAGTATTCAACCTGAAAGACCTGGTGGCTACTTGCTTCGGTAACGGTAATCACAAAGAATTCCCGATCGAAGACTATAAGTTGTCATATAAGTTCTCTGTAGCTTCTTCTGATTACAACATCATTGAAGGTGAAACTTCAACCAACCAGCAGAAATGGGTGGTATGTAACGACGCTGCGGCAGGTTTGTACCAGGCAGAAGGCTTCAATAAAGAAGCGATCGGTCGTACTCCTATCCTGAAAGTGGAATTGGTAGACGAAGCAGGCAATGTAGTACGTCGCGGATTCGTGAAGATCGAATTTGGTGTGACGAAGCAAGATGACCTCGTAGTAGGTGACAAGGCTTATGACTTGGTAGCTAAATGTACTGAAACAGCTGCTGAATACACTATCACAGAGCAATTCATCCGTGAAAATGTTTACCGCGTTATTACTAACGGTAAGGAAACAAGCATGAGCCACGAAGAATTCTGGAACTTGTATGATGCTTCCGGTGCTGTTGCTGTAGTGAAGAAGAACAACCTGTCACACACTATGACTCTGCCGAGAATCGTTGACGGTGATACTTCAGTAGGTACTGCTACGAAGAAGATCGTATGGTCATTTAATCATGGTGAACTGGGTAAGATCGGTGCCGGTGGTTCTCAATTTGTTGCAACTGTAACAGTGAAGAACAAGCTGACTTCTTCTGAATATCCTGCAAGCATCACATTCAAGTTCACTGTAAACGTGAAGTTGCCTGAACTTACTTTGGATGCTACTGAAAATGATATTTACTGGACGAAAGATGGTGATGAGTACAAGTACTTCAATGTAAATGTGAGTGTACCTAACTCAGTTGCTTCTCCTGCAAGTGATTGTCAGTTCAGAAGAGCATTGACAGAAGCTTACTCTGCTTACACTGTGAAAGGACTTCCGGGTTGCGAATCTGCTCGTTACAAAGTAATCAAGACTTACTCTAACGGTAACTTGACTTCTCCTGTAATGTCTGGTGTTCAGATCGACGGTAACTATATCACCCTGGATAAGAGCAATGCTGCTGTGAAGGCTGCGTTGAACAGCGCAAACGGTCTGCAAGCTGTCGTTGCACACATCTACACGATGAGCAATGGCGACGAAGTGACTGTTAACGAATTTATGGTTGACTTTATCCGTCCTGTTAACTTGAACATGCCGAGCGGTATTGCAGTAATAGACGCTAAGACTGGCGGTGATGTTGCTGACTTCCAATGGAATGGTCTGTTGACTGACTGGAGAAACGAAGCAATTGTAAAAGATAGCTGGTCATGGGTTGAAAATGTTCATTCTTACTGGAAGAGAGTTTGTACTCCTGAATTCGAATATGTTCAAGGTCACGAAGAAATGGTTACACCGGCTCAGTTGGATGTAGAATATGGTACGATTAAGTTTACTACCACTACTGTGACTACTATGTATACAGGTAAGGCTACTTATAGATACTATAACAGATTGGGTGGATCTACTAAGAAGACTTACACAACTGAAGAGTTCTTGACTCAGGCAGAAGTTGACGCTTCTCTTGAAGCACAGAAATTAGCTGGATGGCCGTTGATATATCCACATGTTGAATTAGATGGCGATATTATATATACGGAAGTTTCTAAACCTGCAAGCACTACTATTGAGTACGACTATGTGAAGAGTATCAACTATGTACCGGCAACTTACAAGTGGGTTGAAGGTAACTGGACAATGGTTCCTCACAGACACACTGAAAAGCCTGCATTCGAAGGAACATCTTACGGACAGATCTCAGGATGTTGGGAATGGACGAAGAAAGAGTGGGGCAGACCGGATTGGAATCCTGGACAATACTGGTTCTTCTATGGTCCGTTCGGCGATGTAACACTGGATTTGAACAAAGTAACTACAAGCTTGGAATACAACGGTAACAAGTTGCCTGATGGCGCTACTTTGGTTCAGACTGGTAACACTGTGAAGTATGTGAATGTTAGCTCACCGGTTGGATATACTTATCAGATATTCATTCCTGCTACAGTAAATTACGGCTGGGGAACTACTTCTTCTACATTGACTATTACAGTTAATCCGAATAACTAAGAATCGCAAATGTCAATGAATTCTTAGACATTCAACAACAAAAGGGTGCTCTAATCAGAAAAGGGCACCCTTTTCACCATAACAAGTACATTCTGCATACTCTGTGATAAGACATAAAATATATAAAATTATGAGAATAAGAAATTTATTAATAGCCATACTTACTGTCGGCAGCACAGTAGCATTCGCTCAGGAACAGCGACAAATCAAGGAAGAAGGCAAGACTGTGTTCAAACCTCATTGGTTTATGCAAGTACAGGCAGGAGCTGCTCACACAGTAGGCGAAGCCGATTTTACAGATCTGATCTCTCCGGCAGCAGCTGTCAATGTAGGGTATAAGTTTGCACCTGCATTTGGAGCCCGTTTAGGCGTAAGCGGTTGGCAGGCAAAGGCAGGATGGGTCACTCCTTCTCAAACCTATCAGTACAAATATCTGCAAGGCAATCTGGACCTTATGGCAGACCTCAGTACTTTATTTTGTGGTTTTAATCCGAAACGTGTATTCAATGGATATATTTTTGGCGGCGTAGGATTGAATCATGCTTTCGACAACGACGAAGCAAACGCACTGGACACAAGATCTCATGAATTAGAGTATTTATGGCAGGACAAACAAAATCTTATAGCCGGACGTATGGGATTGGGATGTGATCTGCGCCTCAATGACCGGCTGGCTATTAATATTGAAGGAAACGCAAATGCACTGTCCGACAAATTCAACTCGAAAAAGGCAGGCAACTGTGACTGGCAATTTAACGTATTAGTGGGCCTGAACATCAAATTAGGAAAAAGCTATAAGAAAACAGCTCCGGTATATTATGAACCGGAACCAATAGTAGAACAACCTAAACCACAACCTGTCGTGAAACAGCCCGAACCGGAACCTGTGGCAGTGGTAGTGGAACCTATGAAACAGAATATATTCTTTGCTCTGAACTCCGCACTTCTCCAGAAAGACCAGCAATCGAAGATCGATGCAATGGTGGCATACATGGAAAAGTATCCGGCAAGCAAAGTTGCCATAACCGGATATGCCGACAAAGAAACCGGTAATCCGAGAATCAATATGACTTTATCAGAAAAACGTGCGAAGATTGTTGCCGATGCCTTGAAAGACAAAGGAATAGCGCCGGACAGAATCGTTACGGATTTTAAAGGAGATACAGTACAGCCTTTCCGGGTGCCTGAAGAAAACCGGGTAAGTGTCTGTATTGCAGAATAATATTTTCCCACTTCTCATGCGGGTATATACCCCATTCCTCTATTCTATTAATAAAAGTATGAGGGACCTGCATGGGAGGTAAAAGAGGAAGCCCGTGCTTGTGAAAGCCCGGACTTCTGCAATGAACCCTTTCTTCACTTGTTAGTGAAGATAACCCCACAGGGAACAGATGGAAAGCAATGCTTGTGAAAGTCTTCTTTCCCGATATCTGTTCCTTACAGAGGATGCCCCTCACATTTTTCCCACGGGCATCCTCTTTTTTTATATATAGACTGATTTTATTATAAAGTCTGATTGTTTTGTTTATAGAGAACAAAATACGAGTGATTTGGTTCGTTATCAACCGGCATTCCGATTTAAATCGTATATTTGCGTCTGTAATCAGATTGGGTCCATGAACGAAAATGTCCTCACTAAACTAAAGATACTTGCAGAATCGGCCAAGTACGATGTATCCTGTGCATCCAGCGGTACAGTGCGCTCCAACAAACCGGGCATGCTGGGCAATACCGTAGGTGGTTGGGGAATCTGTCACAGCTTTGCCGAAGACGGACGGTGCATCTCCTTGCTCAAAGTCATGCTGACCAATTATTGTATTTACGACTGTGCCTACTGTATCAACCGGCGCAGTAATGATCTGCCTCGCGCCACGTTATCCGTCTCCGAACTAGTAGAGCTGACGATTGAATTCTACCGGCGCAATTATATCGAAGGCTTGTTTCTTAGTTCCGGTGTGGTCCGTAGTCCGGATTATACAATGGAGCGGCTTGTGCGTGTGGCGAAAGACTTGCGTCAGGTGCATCGCTTTAACGGATATATTCATCTGAAAAGCATCCCCGGAGCAAGCCGGGAACTGGTGAATGAAGCCGGGCTGTATGCCGACCGCCTTAGTGTCAACGTAGAAATCCCGAAAGAAGAGAACCTCAAACTGTTAGCTCCCGAAAAGGATCATAAGAGTGTTTTCGCTCCGATGAAGTATATCCAGCAAGGCGTGTTGGAAAGCAAGGAAGAACGGCAGAAGTTCCGTCATGCTCCCCGTTTTGCGCCTGCGGGACAGAGCACGCAGATGATTGTAGGGGCTACCTCCGAGTCGGATAAAGATATCCTTTACCTTTCGTCGGCACTTTATGGGCGACCGACGATGAAGCGTGTTTATTACTCCGGATATGTCTCCGTGAATACGTACGATACACGCCTGCCTGCACTGAAACAACCGCCTCTGGTACGTGAGAACCGTCTTTATCAGGCGGACTGGCTGCTACGTTTCTATCAGTTTAAAGTGGATGAAATCGTAGATGACGCATATCCTGATCTAGATCTGGAGATAGACCCGAAGCTCTCGTGGGCTTTGCGTCATCCGGAACAGTTTCCTGTCGATATCAATAAGGCGGATTATGAGATGTTGCTCCGTGTCCCGGGCATCGGGGTGAAGTCAGCTAAGTTGATTGTGGCATCCCGTCGTTTTTCCCGTCTGGGCTTTTATGAGTTGAAGAAGATAGGCGTGGTGATGAAAAAAGCGCAGTACTTCATTACGTGCAGGGAACTGCCTTTGCAGATGCAGACGGTGAATGAGCTTTCTCCGCAGCGGGTACGCAGTCTGCTGCTTCCGAAGCCTAAGAAGAAGGTGGACGACCGCCAGTTGATACTGGATTTTGGGGAATAAATGGAGTTTCAGATGTTGTAAACCGGAAGATAATGAACGTCTATATCTACGATAAAACTTTTGATGGTCTGCTGACTGCTGTCTTCGACGCTTATTTTCGTAAGACCTTTCCCGATTTCCTGTTATCGGAAGGGGATGCTTTGCCTTTGTTTTATGATGAATTGCATACGGTGGTCACCGATGAAGAGAAAGCCGCCCGTGTGTGGCGTGGCTTGCAGAAGAAAGTCTCTTCTTCCGCGCTTGGCTGCCTCACCCAGTGTTGGTTGTCGGAATTGCCGGATATAGGGATGGTTATCTTTCGTTATATTCGTAAGGCGATCGACGCTCCCCGTTCTATCGAGACTAACTTCGGCGATCCGGATGTGCTTCTGCTTGCCCAGATATGGAAGAAGGTGGATGGCGAACGGATGCATCTGATGCAGTTCGTGCGTTTTCAGAAAGCGGCGGACGGTACGTTCTTTGCTGCCTTCGAACCGCAGTATAATGCCTTACCGCTTACCATCCAGCATTTCAAAGATCGTTTTGCCGATCAGAAGTGGATTATCTATGATATGAAGCGGCGTTATGGCTTTTACTATGATTTGCAGGAAGTGACTACGATTTCTTTTGATGACGACAGCCGGGAAGCTCATCTGATTACGGGGATGCTGGACGAGAGCTTGATGGATGAAAATGAGAAGATCTTTCAGAAGCTCTGGAAAACGTATTTCAAGGCTATCTGCATTAAAGAACGCATGAATCCGAGGAAGCATAAAAAGGATATGCCTGTCCGCTACTGGAAGTATCTGACGGAGAAGCAGAAGTAGGCTTATTCTATCCGCTGCACCGTCACATCCGGAAATTTCTGCATCAACGAAAGTAAATGTCCTTCATCATTGTTCCGTTTTGATTTGATGACCATTGTGACTTGATAAGATTCCATTTCACCCGAATGCTGTGTTTCCATTTCGTAAGAGACAATCATATAATCTTTTGAATTAAATCTGTCCGCTATCTGTTTCAAGCTGTCTTTGTTGTTAGTAGAGAAGGAGATCATCGAACTTTTCATGCCTACACTCTTGAAGATGTAGCTGAGCAGTTCCAGTCCGATCAGAGTCAGTACGGTAGTGGCTATGCCGATGGTGTACATTCCCGCGCCGACTGCCAGACCGATGCCGGCTGTAGCCCATATGCCGGCGGCTGTGGTCAGTCCACGGACGATTTGTTTCTGTAGGATAATGGTTCCTGCACCGATGAATCCGATGCCGCTGACTACTTGTGCCGCTACACGGCTAGGGTCGAGCGTCACACTGTTTTCTTTGATGATCTCTTGAAATCCGTATTGCGAAACGATCATGATCAGGGCACTACCCAATGATACGAGGAAGTGAGTGCGGTATCCGGCTTCTTTGGCACGATATTCACGGTCCAGTCCGATGATGGCTCCCAGTATTCCTGCCACCAGTAATCTTAACATAAAATCAACGTTCAACATCATAGGTTCGGTCTCCTTTCTTTTCTTTGTTTGTTTCTTCTGTTTTTTTCTTTAAAAACGGTTAGTCCTATAAATATACAATTCTTTTCTCTTTTTGTGCTATTAATTTAGTAATATTTGAACGTAGCATCTGCATTTTATCGTATATTCGCAGACAAAACCGTGCATTACGCCAAAGATTGAATAAGAAATGAAGAAAAGGATATTTTACATCATTAGTTTTCTGGTGATATTTTGTATAGAGGTGTTCATAGCCTTGTATGTACGTGATAGCTTCGTACGTCCTTATATGGGAGATGCTTTGGTCGTGGTGCTGGTATATAGTTTCGTACGTATATTTATACCGACAGGGGTTCCCCGTCTGCCGTTTTACGTTTTCCTGTTCGCTTGTTTTGTCGAAGTGCTGCAATATTTTCAGTTGGTGGAAACTTTGGGAATCACCAACCGTGCATTAAGAATCATTTTGGGCTCCACGTTCGATTGGAAAGATATTGTCTGCTATGGAGTAGGATGTATCTTTATCTTTCTGTTTGAGCAAATATTCAGACGCCGTTAATTGGAATAACAGACTTTCTTGTTTGGCGATTGCTTATTGTACATTCTCTTTATCTTCGTTTTTTGAAGTCGGATTCAGATCGTGTCCGCAATACTTGCAGAACTGCGCATTGTCTTCATGACCTGACCGATGGCAGTTCGGACATTCTTTGTCTCTTCTCCGTTTGTAGTCCTTCATCATGGAGGCGGACACAATGCCGGTAGGTACCGCAATGATGGTATAACCGATCAGCATGACGCAAGCCGAAAGAAACTTTCCCAGTCCGGTGACAGGAGTTATATCTCCGTATCCTACGGTGGTCATCGTGACAATAGCCCAGTAGATACTGTTCGGAATGTTATTGAATTGAGAATTGGGCAAAGTTCCTTCGATCATATACATTAACGTTCCGATGGAAGTAACCAAAATCACAACAAAAAGAAAGAAGACCGCAATCTTTTTACTACTTTCCCGAAGTGCGGTGAGCAGTCGTTCGCCTTCATTCAAGAAATTGAATAGCTTAAAGACACGGAATACCCGTATCAATCGAAATGCACGGATGATAAGCAGATAGCGTGCTCCCGGAAAGATCAAACCGATGTAAAGCGGCAAGGTAGCCAACAGGTCAACAATGCCGAAGAAACTGAATATGTATTTCTTCGGGCGGGGAGAGCAATATATTCGTGTCAGATACTCAAAAGTAAAGAAAGCAGTGAAAAGGTACTCCATTACGACAAATGGGGTAGTCAGATAAGAAGGGAGCCCTTTCAGGCTTTCTATAATGACTAATAATACACTGGCAAGGATACAGCCGATAAGAACCACATCAAACAGCTTTCCCGAAGGAGTGTCAGATTCGAAGATGATGACGTACAGCTTATGTTTCAGCTTTTGGTCATTCATAAAATAATGGATTCTTTCTTTTAGTTTCATGAGAATAAACAGTTGACAGGCCAATATCCCAATAACCTGTATTTTACCTATTACTTATTACCTATTACATTAATCTATTACCCAATGCTTGTTATATGCAACCGTCTTCTTTGGATCATAGTACATTCCCTCTTGTGTAGGTATCTGGAGAACGTATGTTTTTCCGGTCCTGTTCTTTAGGGTTTGTTCGCGTAGCCAAGGGTTCGCATCTCGAAGTTGGGCGTACGTGATTCCCTGCTGTTTGGCAAAATCGCTTAGGTTGGCAATGGGGGTGGTGACCGTTATCTCTTTGTAGGGGATAGGCGGGTACAGGTGTTCCTTTTTCAGCAGGAATCCATATCGTTGAGGATTCTTGAATATTTCTTTGACTGCCAGCAGGCGGAACATATAGCGGGAAGTCTCTTCTACCAGCCATAAGTCCATTGCGTGGCTGGCAAGTTGCTGGTCCAGTTGAGAGGAGATTCGTCCTTGTCCGGCATTATAGGCGGCAGATACAGCCATCCAGTCTCCGTATTTGGCATAAGCCTGTTTGAAATATTTGCAGGCGGCTACCGTTGCCTTTTCGATGTGATAACGTTCGTCTACGTTCTCATTTACTTCGAGTCCGAATTCGCGTCCGGTAGCAGGCATGAATTGCCATAATCCGGCTGCACCGGCCGGAGAGCGGGCTATGTTGTTGAGGTTACTTTCGATGACCATCAGATATTTGAAATCGTCGGGGATACCGTTCGCTTTCAGAATCGGTTCTATAATTGGGAAGTAACGGTTCGCACGCTTGATAAGCAGCATGGTGGTGGAGTGCATATAGGTGAACGCCATCATCTCCCGGTCCATCCGCTCGCGGCGGTCGTAACGGCGGAGGTCGATCGTCTCTCCGTCAAAAGTCACCTGCTCGGGAACGGTAGGTGAGGTGACGCAATAAGGTACTTCCGATTTGGCGGAATGCTGTTCGTCTACATGACTGCTACCGATCAGAATAGGCAGGGTAGCTCCGATGCAGAATACTAATATAAAGGTTAGAATGTAGTTGATCTTGGTAAATTTCTTCATTTTCTGTTTTCTTTTAGTCATTTGATTGGTTCTTATTCCAATATCTGGCAACCACGGCAATAATAGATGCTACCGCCAAGATAATTCTCCTTGACAATGGTTTCTCCACAACGGGGACAGGCTTTGCCTGCCGTGTCTTTAGAGAGGCAAGCTGTATACTTGCCGTTTTCTCCGAACAGGTCCGATTCCGTGTTTCGTCCACCCTGTCGGTAGATATCGTTCATGGTTTCCTTTACTTGATAGAACAAATTTTCTTTCTCTTTGTCTGTTAATGCTGCTATTTTTTTCTTTGGATGGATGTGGGCATGATACAGAATGTCCTGTAAGACACCGTTTCCCAGTCCCGGAACAGTCTGTTCGGTAGCCAGAAAGGCTTTGGCGGATTTCTTCTGCGCACTTTCATCATTAATCAGTCCGAGGAAATATTCTTTGCTGAAAGCGTCCGACATGACCTGCGGCTTGCTTTTCGCTGTCCGGTAATATTCGGAAAGCATGCCCGTAGCAGCATTCTTGTCATAGCACATGAGTCCGCCATACATTCTCACGGACGCTATAAGGCAGCTTTCATCTTCGAATGCAATAAGTAACTGATGTTTGGCCGGCAGCTTGGTCCCTGGAGTCAGATAGCGCAGATTTACTCCGTCCGTGAGTACGAGCACTTTATCTTCTATTGTAATCTCTACCATACCTCCCTGAGACTGCGCACTGTTTATCCTCTTATCGACTAACCATTCGGCAAACTCATCGGAATTGCCGTTAAACCAAGCGAATTTGTGAGGGCTGAATTGAATAAATACATCTGATATTCTTTTTCCTACAACTGTCTCAGTGAGTTGTTCGCAGAGATAACGGGCTTCGGGTGCTTCTATCATATAGTCTCTATTTCTGATTTTATAAATGTTCTCATGCAAATATAATATTTATTAGTCAGAACTAAACAAATCCGGTGGAACAAAATCAGGTTGCTGCAATATCTGCCCTTTATTATCACTGTTAAGAAATGAAATCTCGATTTCTTGTGTAGGATAATGACTATATGTGGTTGGAGGAAAAGTATATGAGTTTTGCAAAGCGTATATATAAATATTCAAAACAAAGTGAAGGATTCAAACTTGTTCTAAAGTTTAATTTCCTCCACGATGTTCTGAATATCAAGTTAAAGTCTAGTTATTTTATTTGATATAGATGGCTTATAGATAGTCAGTAAGTATCTTATCAGCGTAATTTTATAAACTATATATGTTGTATTTATATCTTTTATCTGGTAATAATAAGATTAATCGGTAAGATAGTTGCTGTCACATCACCGCTAGATACGTCATATAGTTTATAGGTATTGTTAGATTCTGCTCTGATAATAGGGTCATAGAAGAAGAAGGAAAGAGCTCCTAATTCGTCAGAACCGACTGTAGTTGTAACTTTAGTACTACTAGTTGTGGTATTGGTGTGTGAAAAACCATATCCTAATTTGGCAGATAATTTGACGCTATCTATGCTTCCGCCTCCTTCGATAGAAAAATCTGCTTTGTTTGTAAATTCATTTACTACAGTTATTGTTTTTTCTATTGTCTGATCAACATCGAATTCTTCTACATACATATGAATGGAAAGAGCTTTGTTGTATAAATCCCATGGTAATGTGAAAACTTGGTTATCCTTATTGGGTTCAAGTTTTTCCGGATAAATCCATTTTGATCTTAAATTGTTGATATCTACTGAATAGAAATTCTTTGATTGTCTAAATGCGGTACCGTTTTTATGATGAAGATGTATCTTTTCTATGGAGAACACATCTTTTGCTTTTACGGAAAATGTGAGCAAATGTTCCATCGCATCTTTATTTGTTTCTCCTGCAATATAGGACTTGAATCGGAATTCGAAATTTCCATCTGTCCATATATTTTGAAGAATTTCTTCATTTGAAAAGTAACGTTTAGTTTGGGTCAAGTCTTGTAATCTTTGATCACCGTCGGCATCTGCGATTCTTCCAAATGCAGTAGCACTAATTCTAAATCGGTATAATTTTTCTCTGATATTTCTATTTAAGCTTCCAGGAGTATTTGTTTTATTGATACCATAATAAATATAATCTCTTTGGCAGGCATTAGGGACGTTTCTGAATTCTCGCCAAGCGTTAATAGCTGTGGCTACTACATCTTTACTAACATATTTATTCAAATCTTCGGTTGCTTCTAAATCATTATCAGCATCATAATGCCGGGTTTGCACCTTTTTGCTCCCATCAAAAGCATCACTTATAAATTCATAAGTAGCCTCTCCTGATCTTGTATTAACACTAGTAATTTTCATGCGTTCATTGTTTTTCACAACAAGGCAAGGGAAACCAGGAATATCTCCGTTTGTCATATTACCAATGTTTTCGCCATTTTCATATAGTGTGTTGTTTTTGTCATCTCTACACAATACTGATATTTCTTTATCACTTGTATCCCATGTTGTGGCATTGAAGTCCCAAAATAGAGTGAGATCTGGAACCATTATGTTTAGCAAGGGAAGAGATTGCTCAATTTGACTCAATTCGTTTTCTTCTTTGCAGTATGATAATAATATATCTCTAAAACTTTGGTTGCCAAATACTTTTTTATCTTTAATTAATGGATAGAAAATGTCGTAGTCATTGTCAAACTGTACTAAAGCTTCTTTTTTCAAGAAGTTGCGTACTTCGATACTACCGGAGGCGGCTTGTGATAACAATTTGGCAAATTTGAGTTGCGCATCGGCTGTTGCCGATACTGGTAAATTACTTGTATTCTCGTTGATAGGAGAAGTTCCTTCCTCTTGAGAACACGAAAACATGAAAAAAGCACTTGCGAGCATTAATAAAATCTTTTTCATAATACATGTTTTTATGAAAGTTAGTAATAGATAAAAATTATCTGGTTCCGTATGAACCATTGATTATAATAGAATCTTTAGGGTTATCAGAACGATAAAGCACTCCGTCAAGATTTCCTTCAATAATAGGATGCCATTGATCTGCATAGGCAGATTTAGTAATTTCTACTTGGAATGGTTTCTCTTTTTTAGGGATATAGTAAATATATCTGTCTTCATATTTATCACTATGTGTATCTCGTGTTATTTGAATTCCATCATATATCCAATCTGTTTTTGTTGATTTTGTTATATAACGTATTCCTTTGTGTAAATGATAGATGGTTATACTAAGCAATTCATCTTCACCGTATTTTATGCTTGTCATCATTCCCCTTATAGAATCGGCATCGTTATCAGGAGGAGATGCACTTGTTTTTACTGAATGAACAGACCAATCAGTATGAGCTTCATTTTCCAAAGATATTTCCTTTCCGTTTATCTCTCCTTTAAAGTATCCCCAATACCATGAATCATCTTTAGGAACGGGAGTTTCATCATCATCGTTGTCGCATGATGCTAGAATAAACATTCCGAAGAATGCTCCGATTAAATAAATGTTTAGTTTCATCTTATTTTTATTGTTTTATTCGCTTTCTTCTTCTATAATATCTCCTGTTATATCCATTATGGGAGAGATAATCTTTACTGTATAAGGATAGCCATTTGGAGTTTCTATATACAATGTTTTACCTTTGTTTATGAAAGTGGGTGGTTCATGAACTACGGTTTTCCCGTTTTTATCTGTAATAGTGATTTCTGCATCCGGCAGAGGTGACAGAAAGATAATTTGCAAGCAACTGTTTGTTTCTTGTACATCTATATTAAATTCAATAGGGGAACGAGTTGTTGCCTTATTCCTTAGAGTAAATGAGGTAAGTCGAATTTTGTGCTTATGCTTATTTAGTATTACTGCACTTGTTGGTATAATAAATAATACCGATAATAAGATAAATAAAAACTTTGCTTTCATATTCAATTCTTTTATTGATTTATGGAGGCAAAGGTATGGAGTATTAGTATAGATGGATAATATTTGCAGTCACATTGCTATTTTGTAATGTCTTGATAACTAATGAGATAGTGAAATACTGGTCACACTTTACATTTCTTCGTCTTTCATTCTCTCTTTTATCCTTAATTTGCGTTGATTAATGGGGTGCGTATTGTTATAACCGAAACAAAGTGCAATAGTTAGAGGTTGCAATTTTGCTTCATTTAGGCAGAGATATAAAATATCTTCTTCAGTCAACTTGGGATACTTTTTTTGTAAGTATGATATATAATCGGCATAAATTTCGAAAATAATCTTTTGGAGTTTTTTTAGTTCTGCATTTGTTAATACCTTCATTGCTTTTTTGTCAGATACTTCTTGTTTCGAAAGGGCGATAATTCTCTTGTATATATCACTTTGGGTAAATAACCAATTTCTCAGTTCATGCTTTTCTTGTCTAAGTCTTTCTATTGTAGATTCTCTTTCCTGTATTTCATCTATCTTATTCGCTTGGTCTTGTTTCAGATTGCGCTGTTCTTCTTGCAGCAAACTGATTATTGATTGATTATCTTCAATAATAGTCTGCATTGAAGATAGTTTATATTGGGTTTGCTTTAAATTCTGTTGATATATAAGTTGTATTCTTTTTCTTTTGTTAATATGGTATTGATAGAATAATATAATAAGTAAGCAACAAAAAATGAAGAGTGCGATAATGAGCTGGAGTCGATGTTGCTCTTTTATTTGCTCTTCCCTAATATGGATTTTGATATTATATTTATTAATGAGTTGTTGTAGCTCGCTGTATTGTTCTGTACTATACATAGAATCTAAAATTTCTACATGTTCTTCTAAATAGGCAGATGCAGCTTTGTAGTTTCCTAGATCTTTTTCAATATCATACAAACTTAATAAAGTAGCGCCTCTGCCTGCTATATTTTTAGTATCTTCTAAGTTCTTATTGAGATAATAGATGGCAGAGTCTTTATTTTCTCCTCTTTCGTACAACAAGCTTCCAAGATGACCATAATAACTTCCTGGAATCTTTCCTTTTGGAAACCATTTAATGGCATTGCGTGCATGATACAATGCCGAATCAGGTTCTTCAAATTCATCGTAATTAATGCTTAGATTGAATTCGGATATGCCTATCATAGAAGAGTCACCTGAATCTAACGCATAATCAAGTGCTTTACGTTGGATTATTATTGCCGAATCTTTTTGGTCTTGTGTGCAATAATATAAACTAAAACTGTTTAGTGCTACGGATTTATCTTTATCTGTGATGCAACATTTGTATAATTCCTGATATGCTTTAAACGCCTCGTCATAGTAATTAACGTCGAAATAAAGATTTCCTAACGAACTGAGCGTATGCCGTTTGATCTCTATTTCTTTTGGATAGTCTTTCAATATAGTCAGCGCTTCTTGCAAATGGGCAATAGCCTCCTTTGTACTATTTATTTCTATTTCCAATCGTCCTTTGTAAAGTAAAGCTACAGCTCGCTCTTTCTCGTCGTTATCGTAATAATTCAAAGCTAGGTTCAGTAATGAATCACAGGGTAGCAGTGATTTTTCACATTTATCTGTTGCCCGCGCTAAAAGTAGGGCATAGCGGGCGGATTCTTTGTGAGAAAGCTCTTGTAATGCAGGCAATGTTTGAAGTAATTGCAATGCGCTGTCGGGGTGTTCTTCTAGCAGTGATTCAGCTTGTAAAAATGATGTTTCGGTCCGTTCTCTTGAAGAGCAGGCGCAGAACAAAAATGTTCCTAGAAATAGAATAGAGCATATTTTGACCACAAGTTTCGTCTTTTTATTTGTTTGCATGTGGCACAAAGATAACATTTATTTATTAGAATGATTTTATTCTATATAAATAAAAGAACTTTTTCTGCTTTTAATACGTTTCTCTAGTATAGTTAAAAAACGGAGAATCAAGATGAATATAGCAATGACCGGAGCCACCGGATATATAGGCAAACATCTTTCTAACTATCTGACCGAAAAGGGTGGGCACCGGATCATTCCTTTGGGAAGAGCGATGTTTCGGGAAGGTATGTCCGGACTTTTGGTTCAGACGCTGACGCATTGTGATGTCATTATAAATTTGGCAGGTGCTCCCATCAATCAGCGCTGGACGCCGGAACATAAACAAGAGCTTTTCAATAGCCGGATAACGGTAACACACCGCATAATCCGTGCCTTGAATGCAGTCAAAACCAAACCGAAACTAATGATTTCGGCCTCTGCCGTAGGGTATTACCCCTCTTTGGTGGAATCGGACGAGTATACACAGACTCGTGGCGATGGTTTCCTGTCCGATCTTTGTTATGCGTGGGAGAAGGAAGCGAAGCGTTGTCCGCAACCGACCAGGCTTGTCATTACCCGTTTCGGTGTAGTGCTTTCTTCCGATGGGGGAGCGATGCAACAGATGCTTCGCCCGCTACGCGCAACAAAGGTTGCCGCCGTTATAGGACCGGGTACGCAACCTTTTCCGTGGATAGATATTCGTGACCTTTGTCGTGCCATGGCCTTCTTTATTGAAAATGAAGAGTTGAGAGGTGTTTTCAATCTAGTTGCTCCGCAAGCAGTTTCACAGTCCACGTTTACACGTGCGATGGGAAAGGCGTATCATGCGTGGACAACTTTGATTGTTCCGCAAGCGGTCTTTCGTTTGCTCTACGGTGAAGCCGCCTCTTTTCTGACAGCCGGACAGAGAGTGCGTCCTACACGCTTGCTGGAAGCCGGATTCCATTTTTCCGTTCCTACCATAGAGAAGTTGTTTGAGGAGACAGATCACAGTACGGTAGATCGGCTTGATCTGAAACGCTATATGGGGCTTTGGTACGAGATAGCCCGTTATGATCATCGTTTCGAACGTGGGCTTATGGAAGTGACCGCTACTTATACCCTCCGTTCCGATGGAACAATTCGTGTTGAGAATCGGGGATATAAACGCAATTCCCCTTACGATATTTGTAGAACAGCCACCGGACACGCCAAGATTCCCGACCCTGCACAGCCCGGTAAACTGAAAGTCTCTTTTTTCTTGAATTTCTATTCCGATTATTATGTGATGGAATTGGACCAGGAGAATTACAATTATGCTCTTATTGGCAGCAGTACCGATAAATATCTCTGGATATTGAGTCGGACGCCCCAACTGCCGGAGGATATAAAAAAGAAATTAGTAACTGCCGCCGAACGTCGTGGCTATGATACGAATCGGCTACAATGGATTGAACAACTTTAAAATAAACATTATGGATTACAAAATTACTCATCAGCCCGAACAGAAACTGTTCAAGACGGAAGTCGACGGTCGCACCGCTTTTGTAGAATATCGCCTGTTAGGTGATTATCTCGATATTATTCACACCATTGTCCCCAAACCTATAGAAGGACGGGGGATTGCTGCTGCACTGGTGAAAGCTGCTTATGACTTTGCACTCGCCAACGGAATGAAGCCGAAAGCTACCTGCTCTTATGCTGTGAGATGGCTTGAACGTCATCCGGAAATGAATGCGAATAGTTGAATAAATAGGGGCTGACCTAAAAGTACGAAAAGTCATTTTCTCTTTGTTGCAATGGATATTTGGACACTGTCCATATTTTTGTGACAAAGATACGTTTGGAAGAAGAACTTTCGGGTCAGTCCCTTTTTAGCTTATTGTTTCCATCTTTTTAGTTGAGGGAAGAACTCTTTCATCGTTGCCCGCGCCTCATCTATAGTGTACTTTACTTCCGAATCCTTATTAAACTCCTCAAGGTAGTTCAGGTTGAGTTCAATCATTTCATCCATTGTGCATTCTTTGGTGAAATGCCCGTCTGCATAGCAATACTGGCAATACTCTTCATTCTTGCTGCCGTCTGCTTCTGTTCCGAATGTCGTTTCATCGATCGGCATAGCACAACACTGACAAATTTTCTGTTCCATCTTTTATTGATTTTAAGTGAGTAAAAGTATGATAAATAATTCTCTTTTATCTGCTTACAAATATAGTTACTTTCAATAAGTACTCAGTTATCCGATCTTGCTATTTTGTTTTCACCGGCAAACGTTTCCATATCCATCGGGGAATCATTCGCCAGAAGAATACGAGAATACGATAACGTCCGTCGATGATAGCTACCCGCTGTTTCCGATGAAGTGCACGTACAATGTCGCGGCCTACCTGGTCGGTTTTCATCAGCATAGGATAATGCTTTCCGTCATTCAGCAAGTCGGTGGCTACAAATCCCGGACGAATATCGGTAAAGTGAATGTCTAACTTTTGCAGATGGGCGAGTTGTTCAAGCGCATCGATGTATGTGTTCTGAAAGCGTTTCGTAGCAGAATAGGCAGGGGCAACTCCCAGACCTTTGGTTCCGGCAATCGAACTGATGACCGCAAGATGTCCGCCTCCATTGTTCCTGAAATAGGAAAAAGCGGTATCCACCATTCGTGTGAAACCTTCGACATTGGTACGTGCGGTATTCAGCTCGATTTCCATATTCAATTCCATATTCTGGAAACCGATGCCGGAACTGAGCAAAAATAAATCCATACCGCCTAATTGATGGATAAGCGCATCCAGCTTTCCGGCACTGTCTTCCTGAGTGACGTCCAGTGACTGAATTTTTATCTGTTCCGGTGCGATTTGCCGGAAATCTTCGAGAGCAGACTGGCGTCTGCCCGCTATGCCGATCTGCCATCCTTCGGACAGGAGGCGTTGGGCAACTTCCTTTCCGATACCGGAGGTGGCGCCTATGATAATGGCTCGTTTCATCTTTTTGGAACAAAGATAGTCAAATCTTTCTATTTTGAAAGGGGGGACTTTCCATTTTGAAAGCCATCCTTTTCGTTTTGACAGGAAACCTTTTCATTTTGGTAGGGTAGGAGTCTTCTCGTTTTTTCAAAGCAGAAATAGTATATTATTGATAAATAGCTACTTAAAAAGAATACGGCTGTTTTGGCATACTATTAGCTATGGGACTCGTGCAGAGTAATTCATGAGTTATGGAAGAGTATATATCAGACAATAGTGTGTATGCGCGTGCTAAAAGCAACAGCATGATCAATCCGAAAATGATAGGACGGGTGCTTGGGACGTTGCTTTTTATTGAGTTGGGAATGTTCCTTTTGTGTGCCGGTATTTCGTTGGGGTACGGAGAGGATGATTATAAGTATTTTCTTTATACGTGTGTGATTAATGCCGTAGCAGGAGGATTATTATTGCTTTACGGACGGGGAGCGGAGAATAAGATGAGCCGCCGGGACGGATATTGTGTCGTCACTCTTTCATGGATATTCTTTACCGTTTTCGGGATGCTTCCTTTTTATTTCAGCGGGAGCATTGATACCATCACCAATGCTTTCTTCGAAACGATGTCCGGATTCACTACCACAGGAGCTACGATACTCGATGATATCGAGTCCCTTTCACATGGGATGCTGTTTTGGCGAAGCCTGACGCAGTGGATTGGTGGACTGGGGATTGTCTTTTTTACGATTGCCATTCTCCCGATCTTTACCACAGGCGGCGTACAGCTCTTTTCTGCCGAGACTACCGGAGTGACTCATGACCGCACGCATCCCAAAATCAATGTAATGGCGAAATGGCTGTGGACTGTTTATCTGATATTGACCGTTTCGGAGACGATCCTGCTGATGTTTGGCGGAATGGATTTATTTGATGCCATTTGTCAATCATTTGCTACTACGGCGACAGGAGGATATTCTACCAAACAAAACAGTATTTCTTACTGGAATTCTCCGTATATCGAGTATGTTGTCGCTATCTTTATGATTATCTCCAGTATTAACTTTTCCTTATTCCTGATGTGTCTGAAAGGAAAAGTCGGCCGCTTGTTTAAAGATGAAGAAACGCATTGGTTTCTGGGCTCTGTCGGGATATTGACATTGCTTATCACTTTGGCACTCGTATTTCAGAACAACTATGGATGGGAGCTGGCTTTTCGTAAATCATTGTTTCAGGTAGCTACGGTGCATACATCCTGCGGCTTTGCGACGGATGACTATAATTTGTGGCCTCCTTTCACGTGGCTGTTGCTGTTTATAGCGATGCTTTCGGGAGGTTGTACGGGATCTACCAGCGGAGGTATCAAGAATATGCGGTTACTGATTGTGGCGCGGACCATCCGGAATGAATTCAAACACCTGCTTCATCCGAATGCGGTGCTTCCGGTACGGGTTAACAAACAAACCGTATCTTCTTCCATCGTAACGACTGTATTACTCTTCTTTGCTTTTTATCTGGTGATTATTCTGATCGGCTGGACGATTCTTTTATTTTTAGGAGTCGGTTTCTCCGAATCGGTCAGTACGGTAATCTCCAGTATCGGTAACGTGGGACCGGGATTGGGTAGTTGCGGTCCCGCATACTCGTGGAATTCTTTGCCGGACTTGGCAAAATGGGTTCTTTCTTTTCTGATGTTGATAGGCAGACTGGAACTTTTCAGCGTTCTGTTACTCTTCTATCCGGGATTCTGGAAAAACCGTTAAGACTATTTTGCCGGTATAGCTTTGCCGCTCAGGAGAATAAATGGCGTATCGCCTCTAAAGGGGCATAGAATAACATTCTGGGACCGGAGAACCGCATAACCTCTCGCATCCGTTTGCGCATGGCAGGCTTATAACAATGTACGGGACACTTCTTGCACGAGCTTTTTTTCTCTCCGAACGGACAATGGTCAAGACGGGCATGTGCGTAGCGGAGCAACTCTTCGCACTTCGGACAAAGGGTTGCATTCTTCTCTTTTTTCCGGCAATAGAGACGGATCATGATCTCTACTGTTCTCTTTTCCTGAGTGATACGCGGTTTTTTATCTGTTTCCATTTGTTTTCTTTTGGCTTTGGAGGCTGGCTTCACTTCGGCAAAGATAATAAACTGATCGCATATTCTGCAAAGAACTTCCACTGGAATGATTGCCGTTGCTGGAAACTATGCGTATCTTTGCGGCATGAGAAAGTTATTATGTCCGCAATGCAAGATTGCTGCCCTATATGTGGTGAATGACCGTAAAGAGCGTCTTTTGGTCTATGTACTCGAAAATGGAGAAGTTGTGCCTAAAGATCCGGCAGCTTCCACCGATGGATTTGATTTGACGGAAGTTTATTGTCTAGGTTGTTCCTGGCATGGTTCGCCGAAAAGGCTGGTGAAGAGATAGACAGTTTCCGGCACTTCGTCTTTTTTTGATTTATGTCAATAAAAAGAGGGTGCGGGATTAGAATCTTTCAACCGGATTTTTCTGTATCTTTGCAGCCAATTTTTAGGACATAGACGTATGGCAACTTCTAAAGAGATGACGGCAGGGCCGGCATTACCTCTGATTTTTAATTTCACTCTGCCGCTTTTGTTCGGCAATCTGTTGCAGCAAACGTATTCGCTTGTTGATGCTGCAATCGTAGGAAAGTTTTTGGGTATTAATGCATTAGCCTCTGTCGGGGCTAGTACATCTGTTGTGTTTCTTATTCTGGGTTTCTGTAACGGATGTTGTGGAGGATTCGGTATCCCCGTGGCACAGAAGTTTGGGGCGAGGGATTATAGTACGATGCGCAGTTACGTTTCCGTCAGTCTGCAACTTGCTGTTGTTATGTCTGTGGTCATAGCCATCTTTACCAGTATTTATTGTGCGGATATCCTGAAGATGATGCGTACACCGGAGAATATCTTTGAAGGAGCGTATGCTTATCTGCTTGTTACTTTCATCGGGATACCTTGTACTTTCTTTTATAATCTGTTGTCGAGCATTATCCGTGCTTTGGGAGATAGCAAGACACCTTTCTATTTCTTGGTGCTGGCTACGGTGCTCAATATTATTCTCGATTTATTCTGTATTCTGGTACTGGGCTGGGGAGTGATGGGAGCTGCCATTGCTACGGTCTTTTCGCAGGGAGTTTCCGCTTTTCTTTGTTACGTTTATATGTATCGGAAGTTTGACATTCTGAGGGGCACGCCGAAAGAACGGAAGTATCAGTCGAAGCTGGCGAAGACGTTACTTTCCATTGGTGTTCCTATGGGATTGCAGTTCTCCATTACGGCCATTGGCAGTATCATGCTTCAGAGTGCGAATAATGCGTTGGGTACGGCGTGTGTGGCAGCTTTTACTTCTGCGATGCGTATCAAGATGTTTTTCCTTTGTCCGTTGGAGAGTCTGGGGATGGCTATGGCTACCTTTAGCGGTCAGAATTACGGTGCCGGAAAGCCTGAACGTATTTGGTCGGGGATTAAAGCCAGTACGCTGATGATGGTTGTCTATACAGCCGTCACTTTCTTGATTCTGATGGTGGGAGCCAAATCTTTTGCCTTGATCTTTGTTGATCCGTCGGAAATTGAGATTCTGGAGAAAACAGAACTTTTCCTGCATATATCAGTCTCTTTCTTCCCGATGCTTGGGTTACTTTGTATCCTGCGCTATACGATTCAGGGGGTGGGATATACTAATCTCGCCATGTTTTCGGGAGTGTCGGAGATGATTGCACGCATTCTCGTCAGTATTTATGCCGTGCCGGCTTTCGGCTTTATCGCTGTTTGTTACGGTGATCCGATGGCATGGATAGCGGCTGATTTGTTTTTGATACCTGCATTTATTTATGTTTATCGCAGGTTGAAACGTCAGGTACTGACAAGTGCCGTTGCATAATTGAAGTGTGTGTCAAAAGTCAATATACCCGTAGGGGAGTTTAGTTACTTTTGACACACCCTTTATCATATTTTAGTCTTGTATCGGATACAGCGGGTTACCGCTTTCATCTACATCCGTCCAGTCTTTTACGCTTACGTTACCGAATGATACGGAGTTTTCGTTGATCACTGCACGGAAAAGATATGAATTTCCGGCAGCCAGAATATTGTCCGGCGGGGTAATGGTCGTATTGTAAGTACGTGAGAAACTTTCTCCGTTGACCATCAATTCCATTGTTAAAGCCATCGGGTCGGAACTTTTCAACGGAAGCATGATATATTGAACCGTGAAATCATTGATTCCCATGTTGGCTGGCTTGTCATAACTGACTTCTGAAGAAATGATCCCTGTTGACAGATCCATGAAAGCTCCCGGTTTCGTGGGAGTAATAGTGGCGGAGAGTACTTTGTTGAGCGTAATATTCTCACCTCCCGTTATGGTTATCACAACCTGAGTGGCTACGTGCTGGTAAGTGATGGGAATGTTGACTTGTGAACTGGTCACATCCTGATGCAGGGCGTGCCACCACAGATAATCCATTCCATTGGATAATGCTTCGGACTTGCCGTTGGTAAAGGTAGGGGCGGGGTTGCTGGAATTACAGGAAACAGCATAAAAACTATAGATATCATTGCTGAGATACATTTTATAACTTTGTATTCCCGTCAACACTCCGGGAGAAGAAGTGATATAGTTGCCTTCACCGACAGGCTCTCCCTCTATCGTATTGGTGGTATTGGAAGGGTAGGCACATAACCAGCTCTGCAATCCTTTTCCCATCGGAGACATGGCACGCGTTATATTTCTTCCTTCTACGGAAGCACTGAAAGTAATGAGTGCATCCTTTTTGTCAGGATTGTCATTGTTGCCCTCTTCTCCGCCATTATTTCCTTCTCCGTTCGGATAGGCAACATCCATATAAATGTTGTTTTTGGAGCAGGCTCCTAACAGCAGCACCGCCAGTGCGGATACCGCCAAATACTTTGTAATTCGAAACTTAAAATTCATAGTCAGGTTCTTTTTGAAAGTTAGTAATTACCCCTATATACATTTCAAAAAGAATTTAGTTCATATCGGAAGAAACTATTTTTAGAACTCCGCTTCCTTCTGTATACAGATGATATCGCCGTAAACGGGATGGCGGAACTCAATATATTCAGCATGGAGATAGAGCCTGTCCGCCTTTTTTCCATAGAGTTCATCGCCCAGAATGGGGCAGTTTAATCCTTGATGATGGGCGGCATGTACCCGTAGTTGGTGGGTACGCCCTGTCAATGGATAAAAAGCGATGCGTATGTACTTATCGGAATAGTTCAGAATCCGGTATTCGGTAACTGCCGGTTTGCCGTATTCTTCACTGACCATTTGCCGGGGGCGGTCGAGCGGATTGAGGCAAAGAGGAAGATTGATGGTTCCTGTTTCTTCGAGTTGCTGGTTCAATCCATTTCTATCCAGCAAGGCTACATAACGCTTCTTAATACTGCGATTGATGAACTGTTCCTGCAAGTGTTGATGAACTTCCTTAGTTTTGGCGACAAGTAACAACCCCGAAGTAGCCATATCCAGCCGGTGTACAATCATGGGACCGGTAGCTTCCGGATATTTAGCTTTTACACGATGGTAAACGGAATCCGTCTCCTCTTCTTTTCCGGGAACGGACAACATACCGGATGGTTTATTGACTACCACCAGCCATTCGTCCTCAAAAACGATTTCTAATTCTTCCTTCCTGTGTGCTTGGGGCGAAAGTGGATTCCCGTCTACTTCCAGTCCTTGCAGCATGTGTTGCAGAATCGGTTCGCATTTTCCTTTACACGAAGGGTAATAATAACCGTGATGCCGTACCTCTGTTTTCGGAGAGTTTCCCCACCAGAACTCGGCCATAGCCAATGGCTTCAGTTGGTGAAGGTAGGCATATTGCAGCAATTTGGGCAAGGCACATTCGCCTGCTCCGGCAGGGGGGATTTTGTGTACGGTTTGTTCAAAGATAGTACATAAGTCTTTTATTTCTCCTTTCGCATTCAGCATACGGAACTGTTCGAATAACTTTTGCTGTAAGGCTGCCGAACGTTGCTTTCGTTCGTTTTTTAGTTTTTCTATTTCCGTCTCAAAGGTGATAACCTCTTCTTCCAGCGTTTTGATTCGTTCTTTCCATCCCCGTTCCAATCGCTTGAATTCCGCTTTCTGATATTGGCTTTCACGAACAAGTGCGTCCTGTTCTTCTTTAGACAGGGCAGGGGATGACTTGCGGCGAAGTTCCCTTTCTTTCTTTGCTGTCTTTAGTTCCTCTTTGGCTTGAATAAGAGCCAGCCTTGTTTGTTCCGTTTCCCTGTCCAGTTTTTCTTTTAAGTGCAGATAATGAGGATTAACTTCCAATGCACTGATACGGACATTGATAGCTGAAATTTGTTCTTCTTCTATTTTAAAGAATCCCTGTGGTTGCAGCAAATCGTAAACAGGTGGGACGAAATACGGATGCAGATTCTTTCCTGCCAGATTGCCGGAAAAAGCAGCAAGATAACCGATAGAGGAAGATCCTTCTTCCTGGGTTTGTACGATCAGTACTCCGAACATTTTTCCGAGAGTCAGTTCCTCTAGCCACTCTTTCTTTGTCGAGATATAAGCTTTGACTTCTTCGGCCGCTAATACACATAGCGGATGAGGAGTATAGTTGAAAGGGTATGTAAACCTTTCCGGTAGTGCAATATGGGAAACCGGTTGGTCGAAAAAATGTATCATTGATTCTTATCTGAATATCGTTATTGATTGCAAAAGTAAGGCAAATCCGCGAATTTTATTCTATATTTGTTTTGTAGTTGGAATAAAATAGAGGAATAAAATGGAAGACAAACCAAAATTCGCTTTTGTAGGTAACAGCCACATGGCATTCTGGGCACTGAATGTATATTTCCCTCAATGGGAATGTCTGAACTACGGTGCTCCCGGAGAAGGGCTGGCGTATGTCGAGTCATTTCATGAAGATACATCCGACTGCCAGGTAGTGATTCAGTTCGGGAGCAATGACATTTATCAGCTGAATGAAGAAAATACAGATGATTATGTAGAGCGGTATGTGAAAGCTGTTCTTGCGGTTCCTTCCCGAAAAACGTATCTCTTTTGTATTTTTCCCCGTAATGATTATGATGATTACAGTACGGCTGTGAACAAGTTCATCCGCATACTGAATGAGAAGATAGTTGCAAAACTGACAGGGACAGGCGTCATTTATCTGGATGTTTTTGATCAATTATTGATGAACGGCAGATTAAATCCGGAGCTGACTATTGACGATCTGCATTTGAATGGAAAAGGGTATCGGATATTAAGTACGGCGCTGAAGCAGGCATTCAACGGACAGGAGCATCTATGAAATTTTATGTTAACGCTTTTGTCATGTAAATAGGTGGCATATCATTTATTTTTCCTATTTTTGCCCCATTAATCAATATGTATAACCCCCATAAAACGATGAGACGATGGAAAAAGTTATTATCAACTCGTACGAAGAATTTGAAAAGCTGGTAGGGCAACAAATAGGTGTTTCCGATTATGTGGAACTCTCTCAGGAACGTATCAACCTTTTTGCAGACGCAACACTGGATCATCAGTGGATTCACGTAGACACAGAACGTGCAAAAGTAGACAGTCCGTATCACAGTACGATTGCTCACGGTTATCTGACGCTTTCCATGCTTCCTTATCTGTGGAATCAGATTATTCAGGTGAACAATCTGAAAATGATGATCAACTACGGGATGGATAAGATGAAATTCGGTCAGGCTGTTTTGTCCGGACAGAGCATTCGTCTGGTAACTACTCTACACTCACTGACCAATCTGCGCGGTGTGGCAAAAGCTGAAATCAAGTTTGCAATTGAGATTAAGGATCAACCGAAGAAAGCCCTTGAAGGGATTGCTGTGTTCCTGTATTATTTTAATTGAGTAACGATGAAAAGATAAGATAAGGCTGTTTCCTGCAAAGGAAGCGGCCTTTTGTTTTATTTATTGGATGTAAAATATGTAAATACACGGAAATCGGTTAAAATATCAAAATAATAAGAGGTTTGTCATGATTGTGGCATCCATAAGCGCTGCTGAGTGTTTTACATATCATATATGTATTCAAATAATCATGAAGCAATTAAAAAGTGAGCGTTATGTCTTTAAGTAGTCTTTTAATCATATTTTCATCTTCTTTTATGGCATTGTTTCCGGTGATCAATCCTTTAGGAAACGGTTTTGTCGTCAATGGATTCTTTGCAAACCTTGATCCTTCACAACGAAAAACTGCTATTCAGAAACTAACCATTAACTTTATAATGATCGGTGTAGGCACTTTACTGATAGGTCATTTATTCTTATTGATTTTCGGTCTGGCGATTCCTGTGATTCAACTGGGTGGTGGAATACTTATTTGTAAGACAGCGATTGAGCTGTTGGGTGATTCCAATTCTTCCGATAAAGAAGGGACCAGCCAGAATGTGGACAGCTTCAAGTGGAAGAGCATCGAGCAGAAGATATTTTATCCCATCACGTTTCCTATCAGTATCGGTCCGGGCAGTATATCCGTGATCTTTACTTTGATGGCATCTGCCAGTGTGAAAGGCAAACTGTTGCATACCGGAATCAATTATCTGGTCATTGCGCTGGTCATTATTTGTATGGCTGGGATACTCTATGTGTTTCTTTCACAGGGACAGAGGATCATTCAGAAACTGGGACCTGTAGGAAATCAGATTATTAATAAACTCGTTGCCTTTTTTACCTTTTGCATCGGTATACAGATTTCCGTCACAGGTATTTCCCAGATATTCCATCTGAATATATTATGAGTTCGGATGTTCTTTCTTTTTCTTTGCTTGGATAGCTTTCAATGTATTTTTTCTTACTGAACGTATGGCAGGAACCAACAATTCCGGTTCCATTATCTCCAGCATAGTGCGCAATTCTTGCTGTAGTTCGGGGATGGAGCAGGTCAGCTGATAGGCAAGTTTGATGCAAAGAGACTGCACTCCTGCCGGCTCATTTCTCGATACCATTCGTTCCATACAGAAATCCAGTAAGTCTACTCGTGGAGGGTCGGCTAGCTGTTGTTGGCATAGCAGGTTCAGTAACATCCTTCGTTTTCCCGAATGCGGGCAGGTAAGTGCTGCGTCTATCAGTTCGTCTTGTTTCAGAGTCAGCCATTCTACTTCAGGCTTTGAGAAGTGCGTACAAACCCACAATGCCTGATAAGAGACAACGTCATCCTCATCAAAGATCAGCCGGTAAATTTCCTCTCTGAGCCGTTCGTCTTCTTTTATATAATGAAGTAGTTCCCGTATATTCTCTATATGGAAGCGTGTGGCCAGTTGTGTGCGTAAATCCATTTTTATTTTGGGTTCAGTATCTTATTTTTTATCGTCGGCCAGTTGTAAGTGCAGGATTGGATACGGCTTGCCCATGCTGTCTGTTTCATCCCGTCCGATGATCTCGAATCCCAGATGCTGATAGAACCGGAGAGCCTGGTCGTTGTCTTCGTTTACATCCACCTTGTCGATCTGTTTCTGGCGGATGGCATACTCTATCAATCGCTTTCCGTACCCCTTTCCCTGTTCGTCGGGGTGTACAAACAGCATCTCGATCAGTTCATCACTCAATCCCATGAATGCGGCAATCTTTCCGTGAGAGTTGCGGATGATAAAGAGCTCTACTGCCGGCAGATAGTGGTTGCGTATCAGTGGCTTATAGAACTGGATACTCTCTTCTGTCAGAAAGTGGTGCGTGGTACGCACAGACTTCTCCCACAGCTGTATCAGTTCATCGTAATCCTGTTCGGTGGGGCGTGCTATATTGGGAATGTAGTAACATTCATGATCATATATATTCCCGTTATAGGTAAGTTCTGCCTGATGAAGTATTCCTTCGTAGATAAATCCGTTTCGCTTCAGCACTTGTTGCGAACGTTTGTTGTGCGGATAACAGTTGGCAGTGATGAGGCTGAGCTGTAGTTCGTTGAAGCCATAGTTGAGCACGGCTTGCACTGCTTCCGACATGTATCCTTTTCCCCAATACGGTTCGTCCAGCCAATATCCCAGCATACGTACCTGAGGATTTTCCCGTTTCGGATCGGGTACGATGCCGATGGAAGCTATCAATTGCTGTGTATCTTTTAATGTAACAGCCCATATACCTTCCTGTCCTATAAATGCGCCGTGAAGGATTTCACGGGATTCATTCAACGTCTTGTGGGGAGCCCATCCGGCATTATTCCCCAAATTGGGGTTCTGGCAACAGGCAAAGAATGCTTCTGCGTCATTCTCCTGAAAAGGGCGCAGTAGCAGACGTTTCGTTTCGATATTCGGGCATAGAGCCGCTTCGGTTCTTTCTGCTTCCGGTTCTTTCTTGTATACACATTCCAAACGATTTCCGTCGGGGTCGAGTACAACGCTCTCAAAGTATCCGTCGCCCGAAGTGCGTGGTTCACCTGCTATGGTATACCCCTCGGAGCGCATTTCTTCCGTAAAGCGAAGAATCTCCTCCTTGCTGGGAAATGTGAACGCAAGATGTGTCAGTCCCCGCCTGTTTTCCTCTATCGGGGTATTCTGCACATCTACCCGACTCATCAACTCCAGAGTGGGACCTTCATCAAAAGAGATAAAGTATGATTCGAACCCCTTCTTGGGATTGATATATTTCTCATTACTTGTCCCGCCCAGAAAGCGGACATAGAAATCTTTTAATTCTTCCAGACGGAAAGTCCAGATGGCGATATGATGTAGCTTCATAAGAATCGTAGTTAATGTTGTTATACTTCTATTTTATTGATGCGTCACATATTCGTAAACGATACGTGAGATGTCCGCAATGATTTTACTGTTCTCCTGATTATTCTCTTCGGAATCTTTGACGAAGACAGCTATACTGTAAGCGTGTCCGTCGGGCAGGAGGACGAAGCCGATATCATTGCAGGCTACCTGTTGTCCTTTGGCATTGCGGTCACCCGTCCCTGTCTTGTGGCCGATTGTAACTTCTTTGCCGAGCAATGGAGCAACCAGTCGATCTTGTCCGGTCTGGCATTCTGTCATGGTCTGATAGATGAAGTCTTTGTATTCCTGCGGGAACAGTGCTTCTTTGCGGAATATCTCCAAGAGTCTCGCGGCGGCCAGCGGAGTAGTCCAGTTTTGATAACACAGACTTTCGTCTTGGTGCATATCGTTTTCCGTACAGACAATGGCACAATCCGTAACGCCCAGGGAATGGATGTACTGGTTCACTGCATCTACTCCTCCCTGATATTGAAACAGAATATCACAAGCATTGTTGTCACTTTGTTGCAGGGTGTATTTCAATAAATCCGCAATGTCTATATTGAATCCTCCCTGTGGAAAACTATCCCGCAGCGGACTATAAGTATCGGGTTTTAAATCCTCTTTCTTTATGGTCAGTTCAAAGTTCAATGACTGTTGCTGCTTTCCCATATAATCAGCCAATGCCAACGCCTGATGAAATTTGAATACACTCATCAATGGATAATGAATGTCATTGTTGACAGTTACCGTATCTTTTCCGTCGATAATGACGGCAATACCTATTTCAGCTTTCTTGCCTTTGATAGCCTGTTTGAGTTGGTCCTCCAGAGAAAGATTCTGTGCACAGATAATAGTGGGGATCAGACAGAGAAGCAGGATGAATGAGCGCATACTAATTTTTTCATTAATTGGTTTGTATTTGGGTCTTAAGAGTCACAAAGATATAAATACTAATTTTATCAGCAAATATTTACTTGGAAATAGTAATCCTACATAAGAATTATCTATTTTTGTCGGTAAACAAAATAATAAGCCTTCTATATGTTAAAATGTCATTCAGAGTTGTTTAAATCGTCGGTGAAGTTGGCGGATGGTTTAAGATTGAGTACAAAAGAAGAATTGAAAGATGTAGCACAGTTGCTTCTTCTTCCCATTCCTTCAAAATTGCGAAAAGAAGAGTATGTATCCTGTCTTGCAGAAGCTGTTCTGACTTGTCCGGATATATGGATTCCGCAGTTGACACATTATGAATGGTTGCTCCTTCAAAAATTGGTGAAAGCAGGAGCCAATACCTATGTGGAAGAACCTAATATGATAATGACGAGTACATTAGAATTACTTTCTTTTGTTGCGACCGACCGTGGTTTGAACGGAGACAAGATTCGTTATATGATTTGTGATGAGTTGCGTGAAGCGGTTGCTCCCCATATTGATAAGTTTTTGACATCAACGGAAGAGAACAGCCGTTTTGTGCTGGAGCAGTATGCTTTAGGAATTTTAAATCTTTATGGTCTCTTACCTTATACAGAATTCTTGAAGCAACTGACCGGATACTTGAAGGGTTCAATGACAAAGGACGAAATTGCTAAAGGTTTATCAAATTCAATGTTGATGAGACAACTGACGATTGATATAGAAGATATATATAATTCTGTTATGTATGTTCGATCTCCCTTATTATTGGAAGTTGAGGACTTGGAGGAAAGATTATATGCACATCGTGCTATAAAAAGTTTGAAGAAGTTTACCGTCGAAGAGGTTTTGTCGGCTGGAACGATGCCTGTGTTCTATATTTCCAATCCGCATTCGGATCAACTGAAAGGATTTATGATGAGGAAATTAGGTTATAATGAAGAACTGGCTGAGGCTAAGATACAGTGGCTGTGGTATGCAATACAGATGAACGAAAATCCGATGTCTGCTATTGTTTCGGCAATAGACACGAAGGTTCTTTCTATGCAAGAACTTCAGGAAGTGGTTGGAATAGCTGTAAACTATTGTAATGATTGTCCCCGTTGGTTCTTGAAAGGTCACTCGTCCACCGAAGCATCTGCTTTACTTGGTAGGGGTGAATCGGTGAAAACTCCTCCTCGTATCGTTGCCGGACCAACGATGAAAGCAGCAGGCATGGATATCACTCCTAAAATGCAAACAATGGTTGATGGTATGTTTTATGATACATTCTCCGGAACGAAAATCGGACGGAATGATCCTTGCCCTTGTGGGAGCGGAAAGAAATATAAGAAATGTTGCGGCAGGGATAACTGAAAAGGGACTGTTCGTAGAGATGCTATGTTGGTATAGGCGGACTGTTCTTTGAAAGATTGTGTTGGAGATTAGAGGAAAATGAGCTTTAGGGAGATTCGGGATATTGTGCAAGAGAATTAGGCAACCTTTTCCTTACGGTTGTGAATTGTCCCGTTTTTCACGTAAAAAACGGGACTTTTTATTACCTTTGCAGCGTTATTAGCGGTTTGATCATGAATATAACAAAAGAGATAAAGGAATTAGTTCGTAATTTTTCTGATGATTATGTATTAACTGCATCAGATTTTGATTTTGGTCCACAAAGTAAAGCGGCTGTGGTCAAGGCTTTGAATCGTATGGCGGATTCCGGTGAGTTGATGAAACTGTCCAAAGGAAAGTTCTACAAGCCACGAAAGACACAGTTCGGCATATTGAAGCCTTCCGTCTACCAAATAGCCAAAGATTATATTGAGCGTGATGGAAAGCTGATAGGTTATATTACAGGGTATTCTGCCTACAATGCGCTTGGGCTGACGACTCAAATTTCCTCTTATATTCAGATAGGTACAAACAAATACCGCCGTGCTGTGAAACGAGAGAAATATACCATTTCATTTATATTGCAGCCTAATCCGATTACACGGAAAAACATAGAAGTATTACGCATTTTGGATGCAATTCGTTTCATCCGCGAAATACCCGGCACATCACCCGATGAAGCTTGTTTGCGGTTGAAAGAAATAATAAAGGAATTGGATGATGAACAAAAAAAAATACTCGTAAAATGTACCTTGCAATATACAAGCTATGTACGAGCGTTGTGTGGTGCTATTCTGGAAAATACAGGTTGTGATAAAGAACTATTGGGTATTATCCGAAAGTCTCTAAATGGCATAACTGAATACAAATTGCCACTATCTGCATCAGTATTACCCACGAAACAAAATTGGAAAATATATGAACCTACACGAAAATAAGAAGCTGTTTACGGATGCTGTACTTGCCGCAGCGGAACAGTTGGATATAAAGGCTGTATATATAGAAAAGGACTATTGGATAACACGGTCTTTGAAACTGATGGCACAAGATTCAAATGCAGAAAGAGCTATATTTAAAGGAGGTACTTCGCTTTCCAAAGCCTACAAAATTGGTAACCGATTTTCTGAAGATATAGATGTAGCTATTTCAGATGCAAATTCCTTAAGCGGCAATCAGTTAAAGATGCTTATTAAACGGATAGCCAAAGAAATGACTGTCGGACTGGATGAATTTGTCGTACAAGGAGTAACGAGCAAAGGTTCCAGATACTATAAAGCGATGTATGCTTATCCGAATATACTTGGCAAAGCCATCAAAGAAATAGTAAATGTCGGACAACTGTTAGTTGAAATCAATTCATTCGCCAATCCCTATCCGTATGAACAAAAGGTAATAGAGTGTTTCATCAGCGATTTTTTTAGGCAGACGGGAAACGACAATCTTATCGAAGAATACGATATGAGACCATTTTCAATGAATGTGTTGGATAAAAGACAGACATTTACGGAAAAGCTGGTATCGTTGATCCGTTTTTCATTGTCGGATAAATATATGTATGACATGGCAGCAAAAATACGCCATTTCTACGACCTGCATTATCTTTTGCAGGATAAAGATTGTGTTGTATATCTGCATTCTGAACAATTTTGCCAAGACTTTGAGAATCTGTTACAGCATGATAAGGAAACATTCGACAAACCGGAAGGATGGACGGAGAAGCATTTAGGTCAATCGCCTTTATTGGTGGATTTTCCAACAATCTGGAGTGAACTGAAAAATACTTATGTTAGGGAACTGCCGGGTATAGCATTTTCTGCTATCCCGAAAGAAACTGTTGTTGCACATAGTTTTATGGATATAGTGGAGATATTTAAGCATAATTATTTTTAAGATTTTTAGTAGCCTTGTTGGCTTGGTATGGTAAAGTTCTTACCTTTGTAAGGTCATCAAAATAAGTGTTCATGAAGAAGTCTATAAAACATTTGCCCAAGCGAACGCAGGAAGAACTGACAGTTCTGCTGGACTTAGTCTGCAAAAGCGTCGATAACTGTCAGATGATTATTCTGTTCGGGAGTTATGCCAGGGGTAATTATGTTTTATGGGATACTAAAATAGAGTTCGGTGTTCGTACCTCGTATCAGAGTGATTATGATATTCTTGTCATCACCAACGGAGCAGTCAAGCGGGCAGAAAGAAAACTGGAGCGTATCACTAACAAATATCATGATTTGTTTGAATACCGTCGTCACGCTTTTCCGCAATTCATTGTCGAACATATAAATACGGTTAACAATAATCTGGAGGTTAGCCAGTATTTCTTTACAGATATTGTAAAAGAAGGAATTTTGCTTTACGATAGTGGCAAATATCAATTGGCTAAACCACGGAAGTTGAGTTTTAGGGAGATTCGGGATATTGCACAAAATGAATTTAGTGAGCTTTATCCTTATGCTTGTGGTTTTCTTGATTTAGTGAAACTATCATTGCATAATGATCAGCGGAATAAGATTTTTGCTTTTCTGCTTCATCAAGCATGTGAGAAACTTTATAATACTATATTGATGGTTTTTACGAATTACCGTCCGAAAAGTCACAGACTTCAAGACCTTGGTGGAATGGTAAAGCGCTTTTCGATGGAACTAGTAACGGTTTTTCCTCAAAATACGGATGGCGAAAAAGAGTGTTTTAATCTATTATGCCGAGCCTATATCGAAGCCCGCTATAACAAAGATTACAAAATCACAAGCGAGCAGCTGGAATATCTTATTGCGCGTGTTGAAATTTTGAAAGATATGACTGAACGTCTTTGCAAAGAGAAAATTGCAGAATATAATGCGATGGCGGAAAATGGTTGAACACACGAAAAATTTTAAAGTCTTATAACTTTGCATCCGTCTGGCTGTCACTCCCTATAAATTAAAAAGAAGAATATATCTGTCATCTGTCACCGATTTCATTCTAACTATCAGATTATAAATAGTTAATGATGTGACAGCAGTGGGTGACAGCACTGTGATGGCAATTATGCTGTCACCCTTGTATTTGTGATTCGGGATATGTTTTGAAGTCGTTGATTTCATCACGGTATGTAACGATCTTTTCTACTGTAAGAAACAGTTTGTTTTGCAGTTTGAAACTAAAGTTCCCAATGCTTGAAACCATAGTTCCAAAGGCTTGAAACTAATGATTCCAAGCTGTTGGAACTAAAGTTTCAAGCCTTTGAAACTATGGTTTCTCTTCGCTGAAACTATGGTTTCAAGGCGACGAAACTAATTCAGTGCTATAACCTTATCATGACCCAGCTTAGATTGCTTCTTTAGGGTCAGCCTTTTCTATATTAAATTTTCGTTTTTTCTTGTCGGTCCCGGATATAATGAGTAATTTAGCAGTCTCAACGACACGAAGACGCTGACACAAACAACCTATTATTATATAAATGAAAATTACCCAATTCCGTAAAAATGGAGATACAACAGCGCTCAGCGTAATGGATCTTGAAAAACTGGTAAACAAAGTAAAAACAGAGATAAAATCCCGTCCGGTTTCCACTTTCAGAGAAGAATTAAGATATATGCTTCCAAATGATCGGTGTATGTTTGCCGACAAGCTTCCCGAGATAATTCCTGCCGCAGAATTTAGAAAAGTAAACGGGCAGAAGCAGATGAAAGCGTACAATGGTATTATTGAACTGACTGTCGGTCCCCTGTCCAATAAGTTGGAGATAGCTCTGGTGAAACAAAAAGCGAGTGAACAACCGCAGACCCGTTGCGCTTTTATGGGTTCGAGTGGAAAAACGGTGAAGATATGGACCACTTTTACTCGTCCGGATAACTCACTGCCCAAAACACGGGAAGAGGCGGAACTGTTTCACGCTCACGCCTATCGGCTGGCCGTGAAATGTTATCAGCCCCAAATCCCGTTCGATATACTTCCCAAAGAGCCGACTTTGGAGCAATATTCGCGATTGTCTTATGATCCGGATATTATGTATCGTCCGAATTCCGTGCAATTTTATCTCTCGCAGCCCACAGCGATGCCCGAAGAGACGACTTTCCGGGAGGCAGTGCAGGCAGAGAAGTCTCCGTTGACTCGTGCCGTGCCGGGATATGATGCAGAAAATGCTTTTTTGATGCTTTTTGAAGCAGCTTTTCGGAAAGCTTATACAGATCTTAGCGAAGCAGGCCTCCAATTACGGGAAGATAAATGGCAACCATTGGTCGTACAATTGGCCAAAAATTGTTTTGCTTCGGGATTGCCTCAGGAAGAAGTCGTGAAACGTACCGTTTTTCATTTCTATATGTATAAACAAGAAGTGTTGATCCGGGAGATGATTGGCAACGTATATCTCGAATGTAAAGGTTTCGGCAAAAATATCAGTCTGAGCAAAGAGCAACAGCTAGCCTTACAGACCGAAGAATTCATGAAACGCCGTTATGAATTTCGCTATAACACACAAATCGCCGAGGTGGAATATCGGGAAAGGCTGTCTTTCCGTTTTCGTTTCAATCCTCTCGACAAACGGGCGCTGAATAGCATTGCCCTAGATGCACAAATGGAGGGTATTCCACTGTGGGACAGGGATATCAGTCGGTATATCTATTCAAATCGTGTGCCTGTATTCAATCCGTTGGAGGATTTTCTCTATCGACTTCCCGGATGGGACGGTAAAGACCGTATCCGTGAATTGGCAGCTACCGTTCCTTGCCGGAATCCGTATTGGACAGACTTGTTTCACCGCTGGTTTCTCAATATGGTTTCTCATTGGAGAGGGTATGATAAAAAATACGCGAACAGTGTTTCGCCATTGCTGGTCGGGGCGCAAGGGACGCGAAAATCTACCTTTTGCCGGAGTATAATGCCACCTTCGGAACGTTCCTATTATACTGACAGCATTGATTTCTCGCGAAAGAAAGATGCGGAACTTTATCTCAATCGTTTTGCGCTCATCAATATTGATGAATTTGATCAGGTCAGTTCGACACAACAGGGCTTCTTGAAACATATTCTGCAAAAGCCTGTGGTAAATATGCGGAAACCTCATGCCAGTGCCGTGCTCGAAATGCGCCGGTATGCTTCATTTATCGCTACGAGTAATCAAAAAGACCTGTTGACCGATCCTTCCGGTAGCCGTCGTTTCATCTGTATCGAAGTGACGGGAGTGATTGACACGAATCGTCCGATAGATTATGAGCAGCTTTACGCGCAAGCCATGTATGAATTGGAACATGGCGAACGCTATTGGTTCGACCAGGAGGATGAAAAGATTATGATGGAAAACAATCGTGAATTTGAGCAAGTTCCTCCGGAAGAACAGCTGTTTTTCCGGTATTTTCGTGCTGCACAGCCTGATGAAGGGGAGTGGTTGTCTCCGGCGGAGATTATGGAAGATATTCAGAGAAATAGTTCGATACCGATGTCCGTGAAAAGGGTCAATTCATTTGGAAGAATACTGAAAAAGCAGGAAATCCCCTCCAAACATGTACGTAGCGGTACGCTTTACCATGTCGTAAAGTTAGTGACCGCGTAGCGGGAACAAATAATAAATGTGTGATTGCATTGTGACGGCAAAAATGCTGTCACAATGCAATCACCTCCTGCTGTCACGGGCTGATTCGTTCATAATGAGTCTGTTATGTCCCGTTTGGTGACAGATGACAGCAACTTACCATATATATTCTTCTGTGTAGCGTTGGTAAGCAGGCTCTTCTTTTATTCCTTTGTTACGAAACAATTGTTTTATATAAGCTTGATCTTTGGGCATAAGGCCTCGTTCTCCACGATAGAGTCGGTAATATCCTGTTTTCCCATAGTGTCCCACCAACTGTGATCGGATACTGACTGCGTCTTCATAAGGAATCCTGTCAAGCAACCGTTTAAGTCCCCATGTTACATGAACTTTTACAGCCGTTTTAAAACATTCGCATTGATTCCCGTCCGCAGGATAGCGTGCCGGATTAACGCTGGTGATATAAAGATAGTCGGCTCCGTTATATTGTGCAGCTATGTGGCGTAAGCATTTGGAGGCTTGTGGGCATTGGTCGTTGAAGCAACGGGCAAAATTGTAAGGGACAGGCAGGCTGTCGGGTTCTTCTTTCATTTGTTGACTTTGTTTTATTTATGATAGCAAGGGATACAAGTTTTGTATTCTCTACAAATGTAAGGCTTTCTTTCAAGAATGAGAAATGATTGATAAGCTAATACCATTGTTCTATGCGATTTCTTTTTGAAATCACTATCTTTGCAATGGATCTATTCATTAAATAAAGAAGAGATTATGCTTGCATACACATATATTGAACACGGAAAATTTGAATTGCGAGAAAAACCGGAACCGAAAATTACGGATGCACGGGATGCAATCGTGCGTGTGACTCTTGGCAGTATCTGTACCAGTGACCTGCATATCAAACACGGTAGTGTGCCGCGTGCAGTACCCGGAATAACGGTTGGACACGAGATGGTAGGTGTCGTGGAAGAGGTGGGAGCTGAAGTTACATCAGTCAGACCCGGCGACAGAGTAACCGTGAATGTCGAGACCTTTTGTGGAGAGTGTTTCTTTTGTCGTCACGGATATGTCAACAACTGTACCGACCCCAACGGTGGCTGGGCTTTAGGCTGTCGTATCGACGGCGGACAGGCGGAATATGTCAGAGTACCTTATGCCGATCAGGGACTGAACCGTATTCCCGATACAGTCAGTGATGAACAGGCTCTTTTTGTCGGTGATGTCCTTGCCACAGGCTTCTGGGCAACTCGTATCTCGGAGATTACGGAGAAAGATACTGTCCTCCTCATTGGTGCCGGACCTACCGGAATTTGTACTTTGCTCTGCTCGATGCTGAAGAATCCGAAGCGTATCATTGTCTGTGAAAAGTCCCCTGAAAGGATTCGGTTTGTCCGTGAACATTATCCCGATGTACTGATAACGACACCTGAGAACTGCAAGGAGTTTGTACTCCAAAACAGTGATCACGGTGGAGCTGATGTTGTTCTGGAAGTGGCGGGGACCGAAGATAGTTTCCGGATGGCGTGGGACTGTGCCCGTCCCAATGCGATAGTCACGATTGTGGCTCTTTATGACAAACCTCTGCTTTTTCCTTTGCCTGAGATGTATGGCAAGAATTTGACTTTCAAAACAGGAGGTGTAGACGGCTGTGACTGTGCTGAGATCCTCAGTCTGATTGAAGAGGGAAAGATTGATACCACTCCTCTTATTACCCATCGCTGTTCGCTGAACGAGATTGAGGAGGCATATCGTATCTTTGAAAACAAGCTGGACGGCGTCATCAAGGTAGCGATTGTATGTCAAACTGAAAGTAATAAATAAGAATATGCCTGTTGTCGAAATATCCTCTTTGTCTCATCCCGGAGTTGAGATATTCTGTACTCTTACCGAGGCTCAGTTACGCAATCGTATCGAGCCTGACAAGGGTATTTTTATCGTAGAAAGTCCAAAGGTCATAGAGAGAGCTCTGGACGCCGGTTATGAACCTTTAGCCATTTTGTGTGAGCATAAACATATCACTGGCGATGCCTCCAACATCATTGAACGTTGTGGCAATGTGCCTATCTATACGGGTAGCAGGGAACTGCTTGCTACATTGACCGGTTATGTCCTGACACGTGGTGTTCTTTGTGCCATGCGTCGTCCTGCGGTGCGCAGTATGGCAGAAGTCTGTCGGGAAGCCCGGCGCATCGTCGTGATCGATGGTGTTGTTGATACAACCAACATCGGTGCTATTTTCCGTTCGGCAGCCGCCCTGGGAATTGATGCCGTACTACTGACGCGTAACTCTTGTGACCCGTTGAACCGTCGTGCAGTCAGAGTATCGATGGGAACGGTCTTCCTTGTACCATGGACTTGGATGGACGGTTCTCTCAGCGACTTGGGCAAGTTGGGCTTCCGTACAGCTGCCATGGCACTCACGGATAACTCTGTTTCCATTGATGATCCTGTCTTGGCAACCGAACCCAGATTGGCTATCGTGATGGGTACCGAAGGGGACGGACTTTCGCCGGAAACGATTGCCGAAGCTGACTACGTAGTCCGTATTCCTATGTCGCACGGCGTCGATTCGCTCAATGTAGCTGCTGCGGCTGCCGTAGCTTTCTGGCAACTTCGTGCTCGATAGTTCTCATAAGGATCCTTTTTATTGTCGGGACATAAGTTCCGCAAATTGATCGAGTGACTGGACATTATATTTCTCAATGAGATCAATGCATTGTTGAAGATAATCTTCATCCACTTTTACTCCATTCCATTGGTACCATCGTTTTACCATCTCAATACCTGCATTATGCTGCTTGGCAACATTCCAAATCGTGACGAGATCATCCTTTTGTTTTCTTGATTTTAACCGTTTCAGCTCAAGTGCCCCTTTGTAGATTTTGATTTCCTCATCATAGATGAGCTGTTTCTTTAGCGTCAGTTCATCATCTCCCAGAAAAGTGACATGGGTCATGAGTTTTAGTCCTTCGCTGAAATCGGCTACAGCGATACCATGGTCGGAAACGATGAAATAGCCGCCATTATTCTTGCGAGTATACAAGACTTGCGGATTGTTATACACAAAGTATTCGAATATGTTTTCCCCTTTGCGGTCTATTTGATAATGATCGATGTAGCGCTCTTTATATCGTTGCATGAAATGTGCTGTGTAATGCATCACCCTATCGCGGGACTTGAAACCCGTCATTTGGATATAGCCATTGCTTGAAGTGCCGATAATGGGGGCATAAGCCTGAAATCCTACGCCTTGCATATATGAATTGTGTTTTCCCACTACTGTCCACACATTTCTTCGGGTGGTGGTGAGGGTTATACGCTGGGTCGCCAAAGGATATGGCAGCATGTTCTTTGTTTTCTTACGAACCTTATCCATGAACATATTTGCTTTGGTCGATATTTCGATGAGGTCCTTATGCACTTCGGCATACAGTTCCTCGTGAGTCATACTTGTCAGATACATATTTGTGTTTTTGAATTGAGACAAAGGTAGTGGTTATCTTCAGAATTGGCATCATTGTCGGATGGCTTTTTGCGGATGATGCCGAAAATAAATACTTTATTCTTTTTAGAACCTGTACGCTCTCATATCCATTATTTTGTGCTCCACCATTAATGCTATGGATACATTAGGTCTTTCAAAAGTAACATCATTGTTCATCCTGACTTTAATAGAAAGAGACGAGAGTAGTTTAATGAGACTGAAGCTATGTGTTAATTGCATAGGTTCAGTCCTAAATTTTATATGAGTAGGATTCTTTTTATTCAACAAAATAGAGAACTAAGATTCTTTAGGCTTCTTATAATGTTCATTTATCATTCTACTAACTTCGTCCATTGATATTTCTCCCTCTATATGTTTACGAGCTGTGTCTATGAGAAAATTTGATACACGCAGATTATCGACAGTTTGTAAGCCTATGGAAGCTCTCCATAATTTGGCTCGTTCACGTTTCTCCTAATCTGTATCATTTAAATATTCATCAAATATGTGCATGTTCTTATCATCTTTTTGATTTTCACGTTATAAGTTGGGGTTCATGTAGCTACAAAAGTACAAAAACAATCCTGATATTGAATATAATTCACTACATTTGCATTATAAAATCGTATCAAACAATGAAGCTAAATAGACTAAAGGCAGTTCTTTTGGAAAAAGGTATCTCTCAGACGTGGTTGGCGAAACAGCTTGATATGAGTTTTAGTATGGTCAATGCCTATGCTTGCAATCGGATTCAACCTAATTTGCAGACACTTCAACAGTTTGCATCGATATTGCAGGTAGATTTGAAGGACTTAATAACCGATAAAAAAGATAGGTAATAATATACAAGCCTTTCTGATGTTATTATTGAGTTTAATTGATTAGAATATAAAAATAAGCAATAAGATGGCAAACTTAAATATTGAACAGAAAAAGGTGAAAAGCCTTTTTCAAGAATCGAAATACAACTTCCTTATACCTGATTACCAACGCCCATATGCGTGGGGTGAGATGGAGTGTAAAACTTTATGGGATGATTTGTTTTCGTTCTCTTTCCCAAATGATGACTGTGACCAATTTATTGACGATGAAGAGTATTTCCTTGGTCCTATAGTAACATTTAAGAATAGAAACCAAATGGAGGTAATTGATGGGCAGCAACGTTTAACGACACTTATGCTTTTGTTAAGGGCTTTTTATAATAAACTAGGTAGTATGAAAGACCCTCGCTCAAAACGGATGAAGGAGGATATTGAAAAATGTATTTGGAGAGCTAATGAATTTGGAGAGTTTGAAACATCTGCTCTGAAAATCAATTCACAGGTTGCTACGGATGAAGATAAAGAAGAGTTTATTGCAATATTGAAAGATGGACAAGGAATTGGCAAAAAAAGTCGTTACGCAAAGAATTTCAATTTCTTCGTTGAAAAGATAGATGTTTTTTTAAGTAATTATCCATCGTATTTTGCATATTTCCCGGCACGAGTGTTAAATAACTGTGTGCTTTTACCAATAGAGGCGGAATCACAAAATACGGCATTAAGAATTTTCTCAACCTTGAATGATAGAGGGAAACCTCTCTCTGATGCAGATATTTTTAAGGCGCAACTTTATAAATATTATTCATCGTTTGGTAAAAAAGATGAATTTATAGAAACGTGGAAAAATCTAGATAAGATTACTAGCGAAGTGTTTCATCCAATTTATGGTACACCATTAGATGAATTGTTTACAAGATATATGTATTATGAGCGAGCACTTGCAGAGATAAAATCATCAACAACAGAAGCTTTGCGCAAGTTTTATGAAGGAGATGGCAGTTATCCTCTTTTGCATCAGCCAAAGACATTGAGTAATCTTGTAAGCCTTGCCAAATTTTGGCAAGATGTTAGCAATCAGGAGACAGAACGTTTCTCAGATAAAGTCCTAAAGCGTTTGTTCGTACTTAGTTATGCTCCTAATGGAATGTGGACGTATATCACTTCTGTGTATTTTATGTACCATCGTAATGAAAATGATGAAATAGAAGAAAATGCTTTTTGTCGTTTCTTGGATTGTATAACAGCTTTCATATGGGCTTATGCTATAACTAATCCAGGTGTTAACTCTTTGCGTACTCCTGTATATGCAGAAATGGTTAAGATAATCAGAGGAGAAGATGTAACATTCTCAGATTTCAAATTTTCAGAAGAACGTTATCGTGCGCAAATAACAAATTATGCATTCAATAATAGTCGTGCGATTACAAAATCAATGATTACTTGGTGGGCTTTTCAATATGATAATCAATCATTATTGTCATTGGAAACCAAATTCGATATAGAACATATATATGCACGAAACAGACTGGATAAAGAAAAAGGTTTATCAAATCCTCAGAATGTAGAAATACTTGGAAATAAGGTTCTTCTTGAAAAAAGATTGAATATCAGAGCTTCCGACTATCGCTTTGTAGATAAAGTAAAATATTATAAAGGTTTTACCACTGCTAATGGTCAGGAAAAGAATGGCTCTCAAATTGTAGAATTGGCGGAGATAAGTAATTCATATAGTGATTTTACTGAAACTGATATTATTAATCGTAATTCTAAAATAATTGATTCGTTTGTGAATTTCCTTAGAGCGAATCAATTATTGAAAGAGTAAAGTTATAGCTTTGAATATCAATTTGTTTTTTAGCATAAACTTCTGATAATATATATTATTAAGAATATGACTCCTGAAGAAAAAGCAAGAATAAAGATAGACCAGTGGTTTGCCGATGCTGGTTGGAAAGTAGTTAATAGGGAGGATTATGAACCTACTGGTACGGCTGTAGCCATAAGAGAAGGTTTATTGAAAGGAAATCTTGAAGCCGATTATTTCCTTTTCATTAATGGAAAAGCAGTAGGAGTACTTGAAGCTAAGCGTGAAGAAACAGACGTTTTTGCTTCAAAAGTATGCGAGCAAGCAGCTCTATATGCACGAAGTGTCCCAAATATCTATCAGGCATATCAAAAGCCATTGCCTTTTATCTTTACCTCAAATGGAAAAGAACTATACTTCTGTGATTTCCGTGAACAAGATTCTTGTTTCAAACAGATAATAACTATTCCTACGCCACATGAATTGGTCAAGAAACTGGGGATTGAGGATACATTTGCCGGACTTCCCACATTGAAAAGGAAGGGGCTTCGTGATTGCCAGTATGAAGCGGTGACAGAACTTGAAAAGAGTTTTCGTGCTGGGCAAAATCGGGCATTGATGGTTCTTGCTACCGGAGCAGGCAAAACATATACTGCTTGTCTTGCTGCTTACCGAATGCTTTCTTATACACCAATGCGTAGGGTGTTGTTTCTTGTCGACCGAAATAATCTTGGAAAACAGGCAGAGGGAGAATTTGGAACTTTCCGACTGACAGAGAATGGAGACGCTTTCAATACTATCTTTACGGTCAATCGCCTTCGCTCGTCTTCTATCCCTTCTGATAGTAACGTCGTTATTTCTACAATACAACGTTTGTTTTCATTCTTGAAAGGAGAAGCTATTGAGGATAATGATGACGATGATGAGAACGAACCTGCAGAGGAAGTAACCTTGCCTCCCAATCCCAATTTACCGCACGATTACTTTGATATGATTATTATAGATGAGTGCCATCGCTCCATTTATGGAAACTGGCGCATGGTATTGGAGTATTTCGATACGGCAAGATTGGTAGGTTTGACTGCGACACCTATTCCCGAAACAATGGCTTTTTTCAATAACAATCGCATTGTCAACTATACATTAGAAAAGAGTATCGTTGATGGTGTGAATGTGGATTGTCGGGTATATAGAATAAAAACCCAAGTCACGGAAACGGGTGGGGCTATATTAGAGGGTGAGAAATTTAAAGAAGAAACAAGATATACAGGTGAGGTCAAGACTGTAAGTAGTAAGGAAACCAAAAACTACACAAATAAAGAACTTAATCGGAGTGTTATTAATCCGGCACAGATAAAGTTAATCCTTTCGACCTATCGGGATGTGGTTTATACAGAATTGTTTAATGACCCGCAACGTGAGCCGAATATGGACTATTTGCCCAAAACCTTGATATTTGCTCTCAATGAAGCTCACGCTACAAATATCGTACAGATAGCTAAAGAGGTGTTCGGACGGACTGACGACCGCTTTGTTCAGAAAATTACTTATTCGGCAGGCGATAGTAACGAACTGATACGCCAATTCCGTAACGACAAGGATTTTCGTATTGCTGTGACCTGTACGTTGGTTGCCACTGGAACAGATGTAAAGCCACTGGAAGTGGTGATGTTCATGCGTGATGTGGAGTCATTGCCTTTGTATATTCAGATGAAAGGGCGTGGAGTGCGTACTATTGGTGATGACCAACTTCGCAATGTTACCCCGAACGCATTCAGCAAGGATTGTTTTTATTTGGTTGATGCGGTAGGCGTGACGGAGCATGCGCAAACAGTGGCACCTATAGATGATGGTCCTACAACAAAAACGATTACTCTAAAGGAGTTGTTAGAACGTATTAGTCATGGCTATATTCCTGACGAGTATCTCAAACGGCTTGCGGCAACACTTGCCCGAATATACAACAAGGCGGATGATTCGCAACGGAAAGAGTTTGTCCGTTTGTCTCATGATGACATGAAGGAACTTTCTGCTAGAATATACGATGTGCTGGAGAAAGGCATTCTTCCACTGTTTGTAAGCACTGATGAGCCTAACAATGAACGTAAGGGGCTAGTCGCTCCGCTTGCCAATCATGCGGATGCTCGGAAATACCTTCTTATACTTGCAGCCGGATTCGTCAATACATTGATGCCGGGTGAAGATACGCTTATCTCCAAAGGGTTTTCCATTGAGGAAGCAAAAAGTACGACAGAGGCTTTCGAGGAGTTCTGCAAAGAACACAGTGATGAAATAGAAGCACTACGTATTATATATAATAATGAAGGAACGCCTATCACCTATTCTATGTTGAAGGATTTGGAAAACAAACTCAAAATGGCAAACAACCATTTCACTTCCAAACAACTTTGGAACTCTTATGCCATAGTCAATGCTAAAGCGGTAAGGCGTTCCACTACCAAAGAAGAAAGCGATGCATTGACCAATATCATACAACTTGTGCGCTTTGCTTTCCGCCAAATCGAACGATTGGATAGTGTAGTTACTACCTCTAAACAGTTTTTCAATCTTTGGTTAGGACAAACCCAGCGTGAAATAACTGACAAACAGCGAGAGGTTATCAGTCGTATTGTGGATTACATTGCTTCTAACGGAGCTTGTACGGTCAGAGATATTCGAGAGGATGACGCAACCCAAGCGGCACAAATGATTCGGGCATTTGGTAATATGCAGAAAGTGGACGAAGCACTTCATTCCCTTTACACATTTGTAGTATTAAGAAAAGCAGCATAAAAAATGGCAACAAATAGTTCAACTGAGCAATCGCTCACCAAAAAAGTATGGAATCTGGCAACCACTCTTGCCGGACAAGGAATAGGATTCACTGATTATATTACCCAACTGACCTATCTTTTATTCTTGAAGATGGATGCCGAAAATGTAGAAATGTTTGGAGAAGAGTCGGCTATTCCAACTGGTTATCAGTGGGCAGATTTGATAGCATTTGATGGTCTGGATTTGGTAAAACAATATGAAGAGACCCTTAAATTGCTTAGTGAGCTGGACAATCTGATAGGTACGATTTATACGAAGGCACAAAACAAGATAGACAAACCTGTTTATCTGAAAAAGGTCATCACCATGATTGATGAGGAGCAATGGCTCATTATGGACGGTGATGTGAAAGGAGCTATCTACGAAAGCATTCTTGAAAAGAACGGGCAAGACAAGAAAAGCGGTGCAGGACAGTATTTTACTCCTCGTCCACTTATTCAGGCAATGGTAGATTGTATCAATCCGCAAATGGGTGAAACGGTTTGTGACCCGGCTTGTGGAACGGGTGGATTCTTACTTACAGCTTACGATTATATGAAAGGTCAGTCAGCAAGTAAAGAAAAACGTGATTTCTTGCGTGACAAAGCTTTGCATGGTGTGGATAATACGCCTTTAGTGGTGACGCTCGCTTCCATGAATCTTTATTTGCATGGTATTGGTACAGACCGTAGTCCGATTGTTTGTGAGGATTCTTTGGAAAAAGAACCGTCAACTCTTGTTGATGTGATACTTGCCAATCCTCCTTTTGGAACTCGTCCGGCAGGCTCTGTGGATATCAACCGTCCGGATTTCTATGTGGAGACCAAAAATAACCAGTTAAACTTCCTCCAACACATGATGCTTATGCTCAAAACAGGAGGACGTGCGGCAGTGGTGCTTCCTGATAATGTCCTTTTTGAAGCAGGAGCAGGTGAGACCATTCGCAAACGCTTATTGCAGGATTTCAATCTGCATACTATCTTGCGCTTGCCTACAGGGATTTTCTATGCGCAAGGCGTAAAAGCCAACGTGTTGTTTTTCAGCAAAGGACAACCAACCAAAGAAATATGGTTTTACGATTACCGTACAGACATAAAGCATACGCTTGCCACCAATAAACTGGAACGGCATCATTTGGATGATTTTGTTTCTTGCTACAATAATCGAGTAGAGATCTACGATGCAGAAAATAATCCGCAAGGTCGTTGGCGTAAATATCCTGTAGATGAAATTATTGCCAGAGACAAAACAAGTCTTGACATTACTTGGATAAAACCAGGTGGTGAGGTGGACGACCGTTCATTGGCAGAACTGATGGCAGACATCAAGGATAAGAGCCAGACCATCAGTAGAGCGGTGACTGAACTTGAAAAACTGCTTGCAAATATTGAAGAAAATTGAGCTATGCGAAAAGATATTAGCACAAATGATAAAGATATAAACGACCTGTTCTTAAAGGTTGTTGACCTTGTCACGCAGGCAAGGGAACGTGTGGCAACAGCTATCAATATTGCTGAGGTCTTTACTAAGTTCCATATCGGACAATATATAGTAGAATATGAGCAAAAGGGAGAAACAAGAGCCGAATACGGAAAGGCGGTGCTGAAAGAACTCTCCAAACGTCTGACTGATAGGTTGGGAGATGGATGGTCGTATTCAACGCTTAAGAATATACGGCAGTTTTATATTGTCTTTTCTAAAGGGCTAACCAGTGGTTGTCCAAAGTCGAGCCAAAAGGCTAACCAGTGGTTAGCCGATTATCCGAAGGCAGAGGAACATATCTCTGAACCGACATTCGCTCTCTCATGGTCTCATTATCTTATACTGATGAGGGTGGAAAATCCGGATGCCCGCAGTTTCTATGAAATAGAATGTACCCAACAACAATGGTCTAAAAGACAACTTAGCCGTCAAGTAGGAAGCTGTCTTTATGAGAGATTGGCTTTGAGCCGTAACAAAGATGAAGTAATGCGGTTGGCTAAAGAAGGGCAAACTATTGGGAAACCATCGGACATCATCAAGAATCCCATCACATTAGAGTTTCTTGGTCTAAAGCCCGATGCAGTTTACTCAGAGTCTAAATTGGAGAATGCCATTATCAACAAGATGCAGCAATTCTTATTAGAACTTGGCAAAGGATTCCTATTTGAAGCAAGGCAGAAAAGGTTCACGTTTGATGAGCAGCATTTCTTTGTTGACTTGGTGTTTTACAATCGTTTGCTACAATGCTATGTGCTTATAGATTTGAAGATAGACAAACTTACTCACCAAGACCTCGGACAGATGCAGATGTATGTCAACTATTACGACCGCTATGTCAAACAAGACTTTGAAAAGCCGACAATTGGTATTCTACTGTGTAAGGAGAAGAACGATGCACTAGTGGAACTCACCTTGCCTAAAGATGCTAACATCTATGCTTCTGCTTATCAACTCTATCTCCCCAACAAGGCTTTATTGCAAGCCAAGGTGAAGGAATGGATTGAAGAGTTTGAAGAAAATGAGGAATTAAAGAAACTGGAAGAAAATAAATAGTATTTATGCAGCCAAAACTGCACAAATACAAACAGAAATACGACGATGGATACAAAAGCGTTACGTCAAAAGATACTCGACCTTGCGATACATGGAAAACTTGTACCGCAAGACCCGAACGATGAACCTGCATCAGTTTTGCTCGAACGAATCAAGGCTGAAAAAGAACGACTGATAAAGGAAGGCAAAATCAAGCGGAGTAAGAAGTCTGCAAAGACTTCCGATACGCCACATTATGAGAACGTGCCGTTTGAGGTGCCGGATAATTGGGTGTGGATGACATTGGGAGAAGTAGGCACTTGGCAATCAGGTGGAACTCCTAGTCGTTCAAACAAAACATATTATGGTGGAAATATACCTTGGCTTAAAACCGGAGATTTAAATGATGGTTTGATTTCGGATATCCCAGAAAGTATAACAGAGGAAGCTGTCGCAAACTCTTCTGCTAAAATTAATCCAGCAGGGAGTGTGTTAATTGCGATGTATGGTGCAACAATTGGGAAATTAGGAATACTTACATTTCCTGCTACCACTAATCAAGCATGTTGCGCTTGTATCGAGTTTAATGCCATTACTCAATTATATCTCTTCTATTTCTTATTGTCGCAAAGAAATGGGTTTATCGCAAAAGGTGGCGGCGGAGCGCAACCCAATATATCAAAAGAAATAATCGTAAACACCTTTATTCCTTTACCACCCCTTTCCGAGCAACAGCGCATTGTAATGGAAATAGAAAAATGGTTTGCCTTGATTGACCAAGTAGAGCAAGGCAAAGCCGATTTGCAAAACACAATCAAACAAACCAAAAGCAAAATCCTCGACCTCGCCATTCACGGCAAACTCGTACCGCAAGACCCGAATGACGAGCCAGCCATCAAACTCTTGAAGCGCATAAATCCCGACTTCACACCTTGTGATAACGGGCATTATACGCAGTTGCCTGATGGATGGACGTTTTGTAGGCTTGACCAAATTATAGGTTATGAACAGTCTACAGCTTATATTGTAGAATCGACAGCTTATGATGACTCTTATTCAACCCCAGTTCTGACAGCCGGTAAATCATTTATTATTGGTTACACTAACGAGGCTACTGGTATATACTCGAATCTTCCTTGTATAATCTTTGATGATTTTACAACTGATTCGAAACTAGTTGATTTCCCTTTTAAGGTAAAGTCATCTGCAATGAAGATTCTAAAAGTACATAAGGACATTGAAGTTGATTATGTGGCAATGTTTATGAGCATAACCAAATTGGTAGGTGACACCCATAAACGATATTGGATTTCTGAATACTCAAAATTAGAGATACCAATACCATCGAAGGCAGAACAAAAGCGAATTATTCATGCAATCCATGGAATCTTTACACAATTAGATTTAATAATGGAGAGCCTATAAACTCTCCATTATTAAATCTAAAGACATAAAAGCCTTGGTTATAGCCTTTATAATCCTTTGTTGTTCTTTGTAAGGTGGAATAGGAATTTCTATTGCTTTGAATAGTTTCTTGTTCAAGTGGGGAATAGCAGAACCAACCTTACTTTCTCGCAAGACTTTCCTATGCAAGTTGATTGCTTGTAGTACATATTCTTCGTTCATATTTTCGTTGATAAGCAACTGTTTGAAAGTACTACCTTGATAGCCGTCAATCGAAGTCCTAAATACCTCACCAGAGTTCTCGCCATCTACTAAAATCAAAAGTGAATTTGCAGTAACATATTTTCCAGAAGTCAAAGTTTTGGCATCACGCTCACCACGCAAATATTTGACATCAAGATTTATTCGTTCTATTCCTTTTTGCTTATCACCATCAACCAAAGAGCATAGTACTTGCATAGGTGCAACAGTCCATCCATTAGGCAACTGCGTATAATGCCCGATATATTCTATTATATTGTTGCCGTATTCATTATAAATCAATATAATATGGTAACAAAATTCAAAAGCTATCTCGCCAAAACTAATTTGGCAAAAAACACTGTTACATCGTATGTGTGGACAGTACAGTATTTCCTCAATCATTATGGAGAAGTAAACAAAAAGAACCTTTTAACATATAAAGGGTATCTGGTGGAGAACTTTAAACCGCAAACGGTAAACCTACGATTGCAAGGTATCAACAAGTATTTGGAATTTACAAAACAGGAGAAACTGAAGGTAAAGTTCGTCAAAGTACAGCAGAAGAACTTTTTGGAAAACGTAATCAGCGATGCAGACTACAAATTTCTAAAAACACGCTTAAAAGCTGATGGTTATAATGAGTGGTATTTTATCGTATGGTTTATGGCTGCCACAGGCGCACGTGTCAGTGAATTGCTTCACATCAAAGCTGAGCATGTACAAGTTGGCCATCTTGATCTTTACAGTAAAGGTGGAAAAATACGTCGTTTATATATTCCGAAAAATTTGCGTACAGAAGCCACAAAATGGCTCAAAGAAAAAAGTCTTATTTCCGGCTATATATTCCTGAACCGATTTGGGGAACGTATTACAACACGTGGCATAGCCCAACAACTGAAACATTTTGCGGGAAAATACGGAATGAATAAGGAAGTGGTTTATCCTCATTCATTTCGTCATCGTTTTGCCAAGAACTTCCTTGACCGATTCAATGATCTTGCCCTACTTGCCGACCTTATGGGGCATGAAAGTATTGAGACTACTCGTATCTATCTCCGTCGAACAGCTAGTGAACAGCAAAAAATTGTGGACAAAGTAGTAAACTGGTAAGTTTTATCTATCCTTAGAAGTGTAATTAATTACACTTCTAAGGCTGTTAGAATATCATCAAGGGATGAGAACAGTTCTTCTATCTTTTGAACTATGCGTTGTTGCTCTTCTAATGGAGGTAAACAAATTTGAAAATTTTGCAGATGAGCATTCTTCACATTATTAATATTAGAACCTTTTGCTACATTCCTAATGTAATCTTTGTAGGCATCAGTTTGGAATATAAGACGTATATACGGTGACAAGGTTTTCTGTTTTGGTCTCACAATTCGAAGAAAAGCTCCGATTTGTGTTTTAGGAATATCCCTATCAGCAAAACCAGTTTTCCCAATCAATGTTTGGCTTCCAGTAGAAGCGACAACGATAATATCCCCACGCTGTACTTGATTATCATTATTTTGATATGAAAGGGATATGAATACATCATCAAAACAATCAATGACTTTCCCGTTCTGTATATTGCCGCCTCGTAATACTCTTATACCTGTATCTTGAATATCGGCTTTATTATATGAAACTCCTCCTATTATTGAACAGACATCATTGGCAGTTACCGAGTACCAGCCTTGCGGCAACTTCCTACTATGCCCGTTATCACAAGGTGTAAAGTCGGGATTTATACGTTTCAACAATTCGATAGCAGGTTCATCGTTTGGGTCTTGCGGCACAAGTTTTCCGTGAATGGCAAGATCAAGAATCTTGCTCTTGGTTTGCTTTATGATGGTTTGCAAATTTACTTTGCTATGTTCTATTTGGTCGATTAAAGCAAACAATTTCTCTATTTCCATTACAATGCGCTGTTGCTCACTAAGAGGTGGTAAAGGAAAAGCCATTTGTTCTAAACTGTATTTTGGTAATCCTTCACGACCACTACCCGTAATCTTCATAGATTTAGCGAAGTATGAAGATAAAACTAGCGCATGGAAATATTCAGGTTCAACTAAAACAGAACGCATAATACAAACGTGTTGACTAACATTACCACAATTAAAATCAGCAGGAACTACAGCGCATCTTCCCAATGAACCACCAGTAATATTCAACAACAAGTCGTTAGCAAGTACCTCCGTACCTTTCATCTTCTGATGAACTTCTTCGGAAATATATTTGATATCATCATAAACAAGCCTGTCATTATATACATTTTGCGAGCGGAAAAAAGGGATCCCGTTCGCAGAATAGTTACTTCCCCTTGGCGTGCTACCGGAACCTATCTTTGAGCATATTTCTTCAATCGTTGTCCACACCCATGAATTCGGTATTTCAAACGGCACGTTCTCATAATGTGGCATATACCATTTTATATACGGCTTGTTTGCTCAGCCCCAATAAAGTTGCAACCTCCTTGAATGATAGATATTCTTTATCCTTGAAATAGGATATGGGTTGTTCACTGATTACCGTTTGGACTTTGGTTTCTATTTCTTGTATTCTCTTCTGCCGCACCGCTTCTTTATATGCAAGATTATTGCACCGATGAGAACAGAAGCGTGTCGTTAACTTTTGGGCATAGAATGTTGTGCCACACCATTCACATACCTTCTTGATTTTCATTTTACTTGTTGCCATATTCGTTACTTTTAGAGGTTTATTTCTCTTGTAATTTCTCCATTTTGTTCAACTATCGTAAATCATAGTCAACCATAGTAAACTTTCTCCACGACCTTTCCGACCTAAAATCGGAGAGTAACAAGCGAGCAACAAATACGGTACAAAAATGAGCTGAAAAAGCCCTATAAACGATAACCATCGCTTATAAGGCTAAAAAGAAAGGCGCTCAAAATGAACGCCTTAATAATCGTTGATGATAGATGCTAATTGTTGGTAACCACCACTTACTTTCCGATGCAGCATATTATGCTAATTGATTATCAATAGTTTACAGCCTAAAAGATAGACTGCTCGAAAATTTACTTGTTTTTTCGTCAAAAATCGAAGATTTAACACTTTTAACCTTAGTTTATCTTCAAACGAAGGGAAAAAGAGAAAATGGCTCTCTTTTGCTCCGAAACCTCCGGTTCGCAAAGATAAGGCATATCGGTGATTATTTCGCCGATTCGAGTTGCAAAATCAGAGATGGTTTTACAGATTTTGGGGTTGGCTCTTGTCATCATTTTATGCCTTGGTCGGAATTGTGTTTTGCTCTGTCTTTGATTTAGGTTATTTCTATTTTTCGCAGCCAAAAGAGAATGTCTGTAGGTCTGGTTTGACTCAGTCATGGCGAAGCCATTTCTTTTTCTCCCTCTGTTAGCTTTACTTTAATGCACGTATATATGAATACGGGGATAAAGTAAAGTTGTTCTTCATTTTGAGGTGTAAATAAACTCTGAATTTGGCGGTATATTCAAGAATAAGTCTTATTTTTGCATTGAATAATATTTTGTTTGTTGATTGGTAAATATGGGCACTATGAATAATATAGTAACTTTTAATATTTCAAGTCCAAGTGATATTGCTTTGCAGATTGCAGCAAGAGTCAAGGTTCGGAGGCTTGAATTGGACTTAACCCAAGAAGGATTGGCGGCAAGAGCAGGAGTCAAGTTCGCCACTTATCGCCGATTTGAGCAGACGGGAGAGATTTCATTAAGAGGATTGCTTCAAGTCGGATTTGCTTTGAATGCGCTTTCTGATTTTGATGCTCTTTTTGCGCAGAAGCAATATCAGTCATTAGATGATGTATTGAATGAGCAGAGTGTTATACGTAAAAGAGGGAAGAAAAATGAATAGCATAAAGCAGATAGAGGTAATATATGATAATAGACTGGTTGGCAGATTGGCTTTAACCAAAGAGAGTTTATGTGCATTTGAATATTCGGCAGAATGGCTCAATTCTGGTTTTTCTATATCTCCGTTTGAGTTACCATTGCGCAGTGGGGTATTTATAGCAAAACCTCGTCCGTTTGATGGTGGATTCGGTGTTTTTGATGATTGTTTGCCTGATGGGTGGGGATTGCTAATTCTTGATAGATACCTGCAGCGGAACGGGGTCAATCCACAAACACTGTCACTACTTGACCGTCTTGCGTTGGTCGGTTCTACTGGACGCGGCGCATTGGAATTTCGTCCAGACAAGAGTGTTGTATCAAAGCAAGAATACGCAGATTTTGAAAAATTGGCATTGGAGGCGGAACAGATTCTTGATAGCGACAATTATAACGGAGAGGGAATTGAGGAGTTCCAGTATAGAGGTGGTTCTCCAGGGGGAGCACGCCCCAAAATCTTTACTCGTTATGATGGGAAAGAATGGTTGGTGAAGTTCCGGGCAAAGAGAGATTCCAAACAGATTGGTGAGGATGAATACTGTTATTCGCTTCTTGCTAAAGAGTGTGGAATTGAGATGCCGGAAACACGACTTTTCGAGGATAAGTATTTCGGCGTGGAGCGATTTGACCGTATACTGAATGGAAAATTACATGTGGTAAGTGTTGCTGGGTTGATAGGTGCTGATTATCGGCTGCCAAGTATCGACTACTTACATATCTTTAAGGTGTGTGCAGCATTGACCCACAATGTAGCGGAAATTTGGAAAGTGTATCGTCTTATGGTGTTCAATTATCTGATTGACAATAAAGATGACCATGCAAAGAATTTTGCCTTTATTTATCGTGACGACGATTGGCACTTTGCGCCGGCATACGACCTGTTGCCCAGCGATGGAATTAATGGCTTACGAACGACTTCAATCAATGATAGTATCGAACCCACAAAAGAGGATTTATTTGCTGTGGCGGTAAAGGTGGGGTTAGATAAAAGGGAGATTGTGAAAATTTTTGAGAGTATACAGAATGCTATTAGAATGAATAAATGAGTCTTGATAGTTAACTTTTAATAAGAAGTTGAGTTGATTAATAATAAACGAAAATTAGCATATGAAATATTTACTTCTTGATACAAATATATACTTGCATTACATTGACTTTGAGCAGATTGATTGGGGAACGATTATAGGTGATAAAGAATACGAAATAGTAGTACCTTATACAGTAATAAAGGAAATTGACAAGTATAAAGATGGACCGAAAAGCAAGATAAAAGTCCGGGCAAAGGCGGTTGCTTCAAAATTTGGCTGTTATTTTTTGAATGATGATTATAACAAACAAATCAACCTTGTTCAAATAGATGATCCGTCAGATGAAATTTTGATAAGGTATCACTTGAATCGTAGTGTATGTGACGATTTAATAATAGGCTCTATTTTGGAGTTTGAGCATAAGGATGATGTTATTGTGATAAGTCACGACAATACATTATTGATAAAAGCTAAGAATCTTGGATTAAAGTTTCTTCCTAAGATGCCAAACAAATATCTCATTTCTGAGGAAAAGAGTGAAGAGGAGAAAGAGCACGAACGATGCCGTAAGGAATTGGAACAGTTAAAAAATCGTCAGCCAAAACCTCAAATCCTGTTTGCCAATGGTGAGACTGTATTGCGTATAAAAGCCCCAAGTGTATCGAACGTAGATAGAAAACTGGAAGAAATAATGATAAAAATTAAGTCCAAGAATCCTAAAGTAAATATACACACTACAATTCATGAAGATATTTCTCCATCTGATATTTTTAATGACATGTTGAACTCTCTGAATAGATTTCAGTACTCTATCTATAGTGATGACCAATTAAGGAAACATAATATTGAACTGGATAAATTTTATGCTTATTGTGAAAGATTCTATCGCTTTAAACTTGAGAGTGAGTTACTAGAAGGTCAATTAAAGGAGTTGAGTTTTATTATAAGCAACAGTGGAAATGCTGAAACAGGCGAAATGAATATTTTTCTTGCTTTTCCAAAGCATATTCAGTTGTATAATGAGAGAAGTGTAAAATATATGAATGGTATAGAACCCAAAGCACCTCTTGTTGGAATGGAATTTAGCGAATATGGAAATGGACTTGCATTCAGTTATATTGATCCACGAGGTGGTCTAAGCATACCACAATTAAAATCATGGGATTTGATGAAATATTTATCCAAACATAGTATCAATGTAGATGCTTCAAATTTGGTGCACAATGTGCAGCGTTCTTTGAGAATTAAAAATGCATTATATGTGGATGCAATGCAGTGCGGAAACTTTACTATAGATTGGCGTATTTGTGCGGCTGGATGTGTGAAGAGTGTATCGGGTACTTTAAGTGTAATAGTAGAAAGTGATGGTTGTTAATGTTCGTGCAATATTATCTTTAATACATCATTAAATAAATAGAAAGCGTTATCTTTACATATTATATGATGTATTGATATGGCAAAGAATACAATGGGAACTAAGTTGCCCCGAAAATTGGAGCAGAAGATGTCGATTGTAGGAGAACAGATTAAACTGGCTCGCTTACGCAGGAATCTGAGTGTGGCTCAGGTTGCTGAACGTGTTACCTGTTCTCCGTTGACTGTATCACGAATAGAGAAAGGTGTGCCGACAGTGGCAATAGGAATATATTTGCGTGTGTTGTATGTTTTACAGCTTGACGATGATATTCTGTGGTTGGCCAAAGAAGACAAATTAGGGAAAACATTACAGGATTTGAGTTTGAAGACAAGGAAACGTGCATCAAAAAAGGGATAAAACTCACTTTTTTCTGCATATAAGTCGATAATGACTCTATCAGGATAAAAAATACAGCTTAAAATTTTGTATTATGCTATAAAAACATTATGTTTGCACTGCATAATGTGAGCTATGAAATTTGTTGATAGAATAGATGAAGCAACACGACTGAAGGATGCTCTTGCAAGAGAGAAATCCTCGTTAGTTGTGATGTATGGTCGCAGACGATTGGGTAAATCAACGCTTATTAAAAGGGTGTTGTCAGAAAATGATGTATACTTCCTTGCAGACCGTTCGGAAGGTCAACATCAGAGGGCATTACTTGCAAAAGTGATAGCACAGGTGTTCCCTGATTTTGAGAAGTTGTCGTATCCCGATTGGGAGTCGATGTTTCGTGCGGTTAATTATCGAACAGACAAACGTTTTACTTTGTGTTTGGACGAATTTCCGTATCTTGTGGAGCAATCTCCTGAACTGCCGTCTGTATTGCAGAAACTTGTTGATGAGAAACAGTTGAAGTATAATCTGGTGCTTTGTGGTTCGTCACAAAATATGATGTATGGGTTGTTTCTTGATTCTACTGCGCCTCTTTATGGTCGTGCTGATGAGATAATGAGACTTACACCTATACGTTTACCCTATATTCAGGAGGCATTGAACCTTAATGCGATGAACGCTATTGAAGAGTATGCTGTATGGGGCGGTGTGCCGCGCTATTGGGAACTGAGGGAAAACAGAATTTCGCTTGATGATGCCATGTGGCATAATATCCTTTCTGTAAATGGGGCTCTTTATGAGGAGCCGATAAAACTGCTTCAGGATGATGTTAAGGATATTGTCAAGACTTCGACAATAATGTCTTATATCGGTACTGGTGCAAACCGTCTTTCCGAAATTGCTGCACGATGCAATGAACCTGCAACTAATCTGTCGCGTCCATTGAAGAAACTTGTTGATCTCGGTTTTTTGGAAAAAGATGTTCCGTTCGGGATTGATGAGAAGAATGCGAAAAAGAGTCTCTACAAGATTGCCGATCCGTTTATGGCGTTCTACTATCAGTTTGTTGTCCCTAATCGTTCATTCATTGAACTTGGTCGTCGCTTACCGATCGAACAAGCTTTGACTGCTCATTTCTCTGAGTCTGTGAATATGCAATGGGAAAAACTGTGTCGGGATGCCGTAACAGGAAATCTTGTTAATGGAGTAGTTTATGGCAAAGCAAAACGCTGGTGGGGCTCTGTTCTCAATGAGGATAAGAAGCCGGAACAGGTCGAGTTCGATGTAATGGCCGAATCGCTTGATAAAAAGTCTCTGTTGGTCGGAGAATGCAAATGGACAACAGGGGAGAATGACAAACAGCTAACTGCTGCACTTCTCCGCAAAGCTAATTTGCTGCCGTTTGCTAAGAACTACACCATCGTTCCGGTGCTGTTCCTTAAGAACGCTCCGAAAGGTGATTCCGAGAATGTGATGTTGCCGGAAGATGTTGTTGAGTTAATGAAATAAAGGAATCTCAAATCCACTATTTGACAGAGTTATTAGATGGCAAAAAAAACAATAAATAAAGAGCTTACAGGTGCACAGGACTTATACAATTTCTTGTTTGAGGCCTGTAATATAATACGCGGTCCTGTAAGCCAAGATAATTTTAAGGATTATATCACGCCTTTGCTTTATTACAAGCGGATATCTGATGTTTATGATGAAGAAACAGAAGAAGCTTTAATATCAAGTGGTGGTGATAAGGAGTATGCATCTCTGCCAGAGCAACATCGTTTTGTTATTCCTGATGGTTGTCATTGGCAAGAAGTCCGAGAGCGTACAGAAAATCTTGGAGCTGCCATAGTCGGTGCTATGAGGCAGATAGAGATAGCAAACCCAGATACATTGTATGGGGTGCTATCTATGTTTTCATCTCAAAAATGGACTAACAAAGCAATACTCAATGATAGCAAGATTCGTGACCTGATAGAACATCTATCAAAACGAAAACTTGGTAATAAGGATTACCCTGCGGACTTAATGGGTGATGCTTATGAAATATTATTGAAGAAGTTTGCCGATGATAGTAAGGCTCAAGCTGGAGAGTTTTATACTCCTCGTTCTGTTGTGAGATTATTAGTGCATATTCTCGACCCGCAACCGGGGGAAACTGTATATGATCCTGCTTGTGGTAGTGGAGGAATGCTTATCGAAGCTATACGATATATGCACGATGATTCTCTTTGCTGTGGAAGTATATTCGGACAAGAGAAGAATGTCGTGAATGCGGCCATTGCTAAAATGAATCTATTCCTGCATGGTGCATCTGATTTTAATGTAATGCAAGGCGACACATTGAGAGACCCAAAAATTCTTCAAGGTGGTAATATCGCCAAATTCGATTGTGTTATAGCAAACCCTCCATTTTCTCTTGAAAATTGGGGAGCAACGGAATGGAGTTCAGATAAATATAAGCGCAATATCTATGGCACACCGAGTGATAGTTGTGGTGACTATGCGTGGATTCAGCATATGATATGTTCTATGTCCTCTGGCAAGGGGCGTATGGCTGTTGTAATGCCACAAGGCATTCTGTTTCGTGGAAATCAAGAAGCAGAAATACGGAAGCAATTAGTGGAAAGTGATTTGATAGAAGCCGTTGTTACATTAGGAGATAAATTGTTTTATGGAACTGGACTATCTCCGTGTTTCTTGATAATACGAAGGATGAAACCGGCTCATCATTCCGGACGGATTTTGATGATAGATGGTTCCAAAATTCTAACTCAAAAGAGAGCGCAGAATATTTTAGAAGAGAATGATATAGATAGGTTATATTCACTTTATCAAAATTACTCCGATGAAGAGGACTATTCTCGAATCGTTACATTGCAGGAGATAAGAGATAAAGAGTATAATCTTTCGCCCAATCGCTATGTTGTTTACCACAAGGAGGAAATTCGTCCTTATGTGGAAGTGTTGGCTGAGTTCAAACAAGCATACGAAGATGTGAAGCGATTGGAGAAAGAATTTTCATTACTCATTAACGCATAATCAATATGGCAGAAAAAGTAAAACAATATCGTCATCCGGACGACCCTATTACGCTCGATGAACTTAAAGGTTTTCTTTGGGCAGCTGCCACTCATTTGCGTGGCCAGATTGATGCGGCTGGATATAAAGAGTATATTTTCCCTTTGCTTTTTTTCAAACGCATTTCCGATGTTTATGATGAACAGTTTGAAGGATTTGTGTGTGAAGGAGGAGTTGAGTATGCAGGTATGCAAGTAGAGGATCTCCCCATTCGCATTCCTGATGGTGCGCACTGGAGAGATGTTCGTGAAGTAACGGAAAATGTTGGCAATAAATTAGTCGAAGCATTTATTGCTATTGAGCAAGCCAATCCTGCTAAGGAAATGGATGGCAGAAAAATCGGAGGATTGGAAGGGATATTTGGACCTAAGGATGGTTGGACCAATAAGGCAAAGATGCCCGATAGCATCATTACTTCGTTGATTGAGGACTTCTCTAAATATACATTGAGTCTGAAAGCATGTCCTGCCGATGAGATGGGGCAGGCATACGAATACCTTGTTGGAAAGTTTGCCGATGATGCTGGAAATACTGCTCAGGAGTTCTATACGAATAGAACAGTCGTTCAACTTATGGCTGAGATACTGCAACCCCAACCGAATGAAAGTATTTATGACCCGACTTGCGGTTCTGGTGGTATGTTGGTCAAATGCTTAGACTATCTGCGTAACAAAGGTGAAGAGTGGCAGAGTGTGCAGGTGTTCGGACAGGAGGTGAATGGATTGACTTCTTCTATTGCACGAATGAATCTTTATTTGAATGGCGTAGAGGATTTTTCAATAGTATGTGCTGACACGTTGGAGCATCCTGCATTCTTGGATGGCAGCCATCTTCGTAAGTTCGACATTGTTCTGGCAAATCCTCCTTATTCAATCAAAGAATGGAATCGTGAAAAATTCATGAATGATAAGTGGGGACGTAATTTCTTGGGAACGCCTCCGCAAGGAAGAGCTGATTATGCATTTTTTCAGCATATCATAGCTTCAATGAATGAAACTCAGGGAAGATGTGCGATTCTTTTTCCCCATGGTGTACTATTTCGTGATGAAGAATTAGAATTACGAAAGAAACTCGTTGAAATGGATATACTTGATTGTATAATAGGTTTGGGAGCAAACTTGTTTTATAATTCTCCTATGGAAGCTTGCATATTAATATGTAACTGCTCAAAGGCTAATAGCAAAAAGAATCGAGTTTTGATGATAAATGCTGTGAATGAAGTTACAAGAAAAAATGCAGAGAGTATGTTGTTGGCAGAGCATATACAAAGGATTGTAAATGCATACCAACAAAATAGAGAATTGGATGGCTTCTCAAGAATTGTAAGTAATGATGAAATTAGAGAAAAGAAGTTTAATCTGAATATATCATTGTACGCATATCAAAGTGTACTACAGGATGCGCTTACTGTCTCTAAAGAGGATGCTATAAATGTTTGGATTTCCTCTCATAGTCAATGTATAAATGAAATGGATGAGTTAATTAAGTTGATTAAATAATATGGGTGTAGTAAAATTAGGTGATGTCGCTCGTGAAAGTCGACTTAAATGGACAAAAAGTAAACAGGATGTTCCTATAGTTGGTTTGGAACATCTTATCCCTGATGAAATACGTTTTGATGCATATGATATAAATACAGATAATACTTTTTCAAAAAGGTTTGTAAAGGGACAAGTCTTATTTGGTAGACGTCGAGCTTATCAACGTAAGGCTGCAATTGCTGAATTTGATGGTATATGCTCAGGCGACATAACTGTAATACAAGCAATAGAAAGGAAAATGGTGCCTGAGTTATTGCCTTTCATAATTCAAACACCTGTATTTTTTGATTATGCTAATAGAGGCTCTGCTGGCTCTCTATCACCTCGTGTAAAATGGGAGCATTTGGCTGATTATGAGTTCGAATTACCTCCATTAGAGGAACAAAAAATTCTTGCTGATAAATTATGGGCAGCCTATAGATTGAAGGAAGCCTATAAAAAACTACTTGTTGCCACTGATGAAATGGTGAAATCGCAATTTATCGAGATGTTTGGGAATCCTCTTTCTTTAAATCAGAAGAATGAGTTGAAAAGATTAGGAGAATGTTGTATTCTAAATCCAAGACGTCCTAACATTGCTCTTTGCGACACCGATAAAGTCTCTTTTATTCCTATGCCGGCGGTAAGTGAGGATGGATATTGGGTAGATATGACTGACGAAGAATATGGAAAAGTAAAAAAAAGGCTTTACATATTTTGAGAATAATGATGTCTTGTTTGCCAAGATTACACCTTGTATGGAGAATGGCAAAGGAGCTATTGTACATGGACTTACAAATGGTATAGGAATGGGATCTACAGAATTTCATGTATTGCGGCCAATTAACGGAATATCTAGTCCCTATTGGCTGTTAGCATTAACACGAATGCCTATATTTCGTGAGCGTGCTGCAAAAAATATGTCTGGAACAGGCGGGCAGAAAAGAGTTAGTGCTTCATATCTGGACCATTTTATGGTTGGGTTGCCTGCGATAGAGGAACAAAGGCGTTTTGAAGCAATATATAGACAAGCCGACAAATCAAAATTTGAATTGAAGCAGTGCATTGAACATATCGATAAAGTCATAAAGAGTTTAATAAACGGATAGAATAAAAGAGATGCGTTGATAGCTGCGGCTTAATTGGATAACTAATTTATTAATAATATGATAGAGAATCTGATTAATGACATAGAGCAGGCTATGCTAGGAGTTTTAAACAACGAGCAAATGGGTCAATTACGAAAGGTGCTAGATTATGCCTTTCGTGATATCAACGTGTCGTCTAAGAACAATGAAGAGTGCAGTGGTAATAGTGAATTAATAGATAGTTTTTTGTCGGCTAAACGAGTCGAAGGTTGTTCGGATAAGTCGATGCACTATTATCGAAGTACATTAAATAATGCTATCAGGAAAATAGGGAAAAATATTCGCCATATTACTACTGATGACTTGCGTAATTACTTGAATGATTATCAGCAGACAAGCGGTGCCACAAAGGTTACGGTAGACAACATACGCCGCATTTTGTCAAGTTTCTTTTCATGGCTTGAGGATGAGGATTATATTGTGAAGAGTCCGGTACGTCGGATTCATAAAGTAAAAGTCGGAAAAACAGTCAAAGAAACATACTCCGATGAAGCGTTGGAACAAATGCGTGACCATTGCGAAGGTATTCGCGATTTAGCCTTGATTGATTTGTTGGCCTCTACTGGTATGCGTGTCGGGGAGTTGGTCAAACTCAATCGGAACGATATAGACTTTGAAAACCGGGAATGCATCGTTACCGGTAAAGGCGATAAACAACGTCGAGTTTATTTCGATGCTCGTACAAAGATACATTTACAACGTTATTTGGCAGAACGGATAGATGACAATCCTGCGCTGTTTGTTTCGTTATTAGCACCTTATGATCGACTACAGATAAGTGGCGTGGAAATTCGATTGCGTCGATTGGGACGTGAATTGAATATTCCTAAGGTGCATCCTCATAAATTTCGCCGCACGTTGGCAACAATGGCGATAGATAAAGGTATGCCTATAGAGCAGGTCCAGCATCTCTTAGGGCATCAAAGTCTTGATACAACATTGCAATATGCTATGGTGAATCAGACAAATGTAAAAATGTCTCACCGTAAATTTATTGGTTAGTATGTCGCAATTTGTCGAGATGTTTGGGAATACTCCAATGAGTTATGAAATGCAGGATTGTTTTTCTCTGATCCGAAATGGGGCAAATATTAAACAAGGTCAATTCGAAGGTGGTATTCCTATTACCAGAATAGAAACAATTTCGGACGAGATTGTTGATCGTCAGAAAATGGGCTATGCGGGAATTGCTGATAATAAATATGAATTGTATTATTTGCAAGATGGAGATATACTAATCTCACACATTAATAGTCTGAAACACATAGGTAAATGTGCTTTGTACAATAAAAAGGAAAATGAATCCATCATTCATGGGATGAATTTATTGTGTTTGCGTCCCAATATTGTAACTATTAATCCAGTGTTTGCGATTCATATGCTTCGTTCTAATATTATCAGAAAAGGTATTACAGATATTACAAAACCAGCAGTAAACCAAGCAAGTTTCTCAGCAAAAGACTTTGGTAAACTAAGGACGATAATTCCTCCAATGGACAAACAAATGCTGTTTGTTTCCATAGCAGAACAAGCCGACAAATCAAAATTTGGCGACTTCAAATCGCAATTTATCGAGATGTTTGGAAATTGTAAATCTCAAGGTACGCTTTCATCATTATGTGCAACTTTTATTGATGGTGATTGGATTGAATCTAAAGATCAATCAGATAACGGAATACGCCTTATTCAAACAGGTAATGTTGGATTTGGATTTTTCAAGGGTAGGGAAGACAAAAGTCGCTATATAACAGAAGAAACCTTCAAAAAACTTAATTGTACGGAAGTTGTGCCTGGTGATATTCTGATTTCTAGATTGCCAGATCCTATTGGTCGAGCTTGTATTGTACCGGAAGGGATTGGTAAGGCAATAACAGCAGTGGATTGCACTATTGTTAGATTGAATGCAACTTTACTTCCAGAGTTTCTTATTTCATTTTCTAAAACAGCTCTTTATGCGAGCCAAATAAACAAAATAAAGACAGGAACGACAAGACTTAGAGTTAGCCGTGGAAATCTTGGCAATGTGATAATACCAATCCCACCGATTGAATCTCAGCATCACTTTGCAGCCATTGCTCAACAAGCCGACAAATCAAAATCTGTCATTCAAAAAGCTTTAGTATATTTGAATGACATACAGAGTGACGAATTAAGGAAAATCGCTTAATTATTAAATTGATAACAATAAAAATCATAGATATGTTTAACGAAGACAATACAGTGGAGCAAATGCTCATAGAAGCTGCAACCCAAAGTAGTTGGCAGTATGTAAAGTCACAGGATATACCTCGTAGTTCTGATTCTGTCCTTGTTGAATCATGGCTATTGGAAGCTCTTGTCAGGTTAAATCCAATAACACGTCAACAAGCGGAGCAAGTTATTTATAAACTCCGTGCTGCTATTACTTGTGGAGGTAATTATGATGAATTGGTGACTGCCAATGACCGTTTTCGTACATTGTTATTTAATGAAAACACAGAGCCTTTTGGAAAGGGTGGTGAATATATACCTATCAGATTCTTTAGCGAAGATGCGGTCGAAGATTATTGTGTAGTGACCAATCAATGGGAGTTTCCACGTAGTTCTGTTGAAGGAGGTAAACGTTTGGATTTGGTTTATCTGATAAATGGAATTCCGGTTTGTGTTGGTGAAGTAAAATCTCCTGTTCGCCCTCAGATAACATGGGCTGACGGAGCCATTGATATGCTGCATTACGAAAAGAGCATTCCAGAAATGTTTGTTCCGAATATATTAACCTTTGCTACAGAAGGCAAAGAACTTCAATATGCCGGCATCTGTGCCCCTGTTGACAAATGGGGACCTTGGTTTAAAGATGAAAGTCGTCAGCATGGTACAATAGAGTCGGTTAAAAGTAACGTAATGGGGTTGGTTCAACCAAACCGACTGCTTGACATATATCGTTACTATAGTGTTTTTACAGGAACATCATCAGGCAAAAAAATAAAAATAGTTTGCCGTTATCAACAATATCTAGGTGGTGAAGCTATTGTTCAGCGTGTCTTAAACACATATCGTGAGAAACAAGGTCCGAAGAAAGGTCTTATTTGGCATTTCCAGGGTTCGGGAAAATCATGGTTGATGGTATTCGCTGCCCAAAAATTACGTTTGCAGAACGAATTACATGCTCCCACTGTTGTTATCGTTGATGACCGTATTGATTTGGAAGATCAGATAACGGGCGATTTTACTCGTGCTGATATTCCCAATATAGAACCTGCAAAGACAAAAGAAGAGTTAGTTGCATTTTTTAAGCAGGATCAGCGCAAGATTTTGATAACGACAATTTTCAAGTTCGGAGATGTTGATAGTGTACTGAATGAAAGAGATAATATCATTTTATTGGTAGATGAAGCACACCGAACTCAGGAAAAGGATTTAGGACAAAAAATGCGCAATGCACTACCTAATGCATTTTTCTTTGGCCTTACCGGAACGCCTATCAACAAGCGAGATAAGAATACTTTTCAATCGTTTGGTGCTGATGAGGATTTAGAAAAAGGTGGATATATTTCAAAATATACTTTCCAAAATTCTGTTGAAGATGGAGCTACGCTTGAATTGAATTTCCAAACAGTGCCGGTAGAGATGCATCTTAACGAAGCTCAATTACAAGAAGAGTTTGATGAACTGACCGATCAAATATCAGAGGAAGAAAAGAACGAATTAGTAAAACGAACTTCTGTTGAAGCATTTTTTACAGCGGAGAAGCGAATTAACGATGTCGCACGTTATATTGTAAATCACTTCAAAGAGTATGTAGAGCCCACTGGAATGAAAACTCAAGTCGTGGTATATAACCGAGACTGCTGTGTGAAATATAAGAAAGCGATTGATGCTCTTTTGGGTTCGGAAGATGCAACCACTATCGTTATGCATACGGCTGGCGATAAAGCTGATGAGTATAAGGCATACCGTCGTGATAGAGAACAAGAAAGAAAACTTCTTGACCAATTCCGTGATCCATTGTCACCGATTAAAATGGTGATTGTCACTTCAAAGCTGTTGACAGGTTTTGATGCTCCAATTTTGCAATGTATGTATCTTGATAAGCCGATGAAAGACCATACGCTGTTGCAGGCTATTTGTCGTACAAATAGAAAGTACAATGTTGATAAGAAATGTGGTCTGATTGTAGATTTCGTTGGTGTATTTGATAATGTAGCCAAAAGCCTTGCTTTTGATGAGGAGACGGTAAAAACGGTTGTAAAGAATATTGATGAGATAAAAGTGTTGATACCTCAATTTTTGCAAGAGTGTATTGACTTTTTCCCTGGTGTAGACCGGACAATCGGTGGTTGGGAAGGTTTGCAAGCTGCCCAGCAATGTTTACTTGATGAGTCTACAAAAACGAATTTTGCAAAACATTTTTCACGATTGGCTAAAGCTTGGGAAACAGTAAGCCCGGATGCAATGCTGGCTGCTTATCAGGCGGATTATACTTGGCTGGCTCAGGTATATCAAAGTGTACGTCCTGTTAGTACTGGAGGTTCACTTATATGGACTTTATTGGGTGCTAAAACTATAGAGATAATTCATCGTAATATTGATACAATCGATATAGGTACTCCTCTTGAAGATCTTGTGGTAGATGGAGATGTTATTGATATGGTGTTGGAGCAAGCGAAAGATAATCCTAAAAAGATACTTGAGGTCGAAAAGATGCTCCGTTTGAGATTAGGTGAGCATCATGGAGATCCCAACTACAAAGCATTTGCCGAAAAGTTGGATGAACTGCGTCGTCATATGGAGGAGAATCTTATAACTAGTATTGATTTCCTCCGTGGATTGCTAACTCTTGCCAAAGAGGTTCTTGAGGAAGAAAAAAATTCAAATCAACCTCTTGATAAGAGGGAACAAGCAAAAGCTGCTCTTACGGAGTTATTTGAATCCATAAAGACAGAAGACACTCCTATAATTGTAGAGCGTGTCGTTGCAGATATAGATGAAAATGTAGTGGCTATTGTGCGCAAATTTAAAGACGCATTCAAGAGTATTACAGCTCAACGAGAGATTAAAAAGAAATTACGTTCTATCCTATGGGTTAATTATCAAATCAAAGACCAGGAAGTTTTTGATAAAGCTTATCAGTATATTGAAATGTATTATTAATCATTAGTCGCTAGAACAACTTTTAGATATTAAGAATTTGAATATGAGTAATATGGATAGAATAGAAACTGCAATAAACAATCTCATAATTAATGAAAATGAGGCAATAAAATCCCGTATTGAAGAGGTTAGGTACTGTATAGATATACCTGAAACTAATTCTAAAGGATATTGCTATTGTCTAAAAGTTGATGCGAATGGGCGCTTAAGACTTCAAGATTTAATAGAATATATTGATTTTCGAATAGTTGATTATGCTATTCCAAAGAAAGAAATAGATGAAGCAAAAAATGATTTAAATAACACAGGTTCTACAAGAAAGATAATTCAGTTAAGAAAGAAAGCTGAAAATCTTTTTACAGATTTGGATAAAACAGGAGAAGGTGGTGAAATTTTATTATATATTCTTACACAAGATATTTTGAAACTGCCACAGTTAATAAGTAAAATGTCTTTAAAAACATCTGCGAAAATGCATTATCAAGGAGCAGATGGTGTCCATTTTCGGTATAATCGTACAACAGGTAACCTCGAATTATATTGGGCAGAAGCTAAAATGTATCAAAATTTGAATGCGGCATTAACGAACTGTTTTGATAGTTTGAAAGGTTTTTTGCTAGATCCGAAAGGTTGTGCTTCTACACAAGAAAGAGACATTGATTTGATCACATCTAATATACACCAAAATATTAACGATGAAACTGTTGAAGATATACTCGTAGAGTATTTTGATAAAGATAAAGAACAATCCAATCATTTAGTTTATAAGGGTGTATGTTTTATAGGATTTGATTATGATAAATATCCAAGTGATACAGATATTACAAAAACTACAGAACACATTAAAAATGCAATACTAACAGAATATGAGAAATGGCATAGTACCATAGGCGAAAAGATAAAAGATCATGAGAATCTTGATAAAAAGGAAATTCATGTCTTTTTAATGCCCTTCCCTTCTGTTGACGAATTTAGAAAGTGTTATCTTAAAACAATCAAATAATGTTAGCTGAAAAAGTTTATAACTTAAATAGTTTCAAGCATCAATATGAGGCTTTACTTACATTGTCTGTTTGTGATACTATTCCTAATTTAATCTGGGATAAAGATAAATCAGATTTATTATCTCGAATAGATTGAAATAATATATTAAGTATAGCATCTTTGTTTAGTTATTATGATGAAAGTAAATATTTGGACGCTGCTCTCCGCATAGCTCAGACTTGTTTAATGCAGGAAACAACTGATGAAAATCAAAAAAATGCAGCTGCATTTATTTTGGATAATCTAACAATTAAGCCAGCGATTAAAATCGCATTGGATAAACAGTATATAAAAAAAGACTTTAGAGATAGCTATCCTTTTGCTTTAAAACTCCAACAAAACAAGTCAGATATTGAGCATTCCATAATTGTAAATGATGAAGTATTTCTTTTGAATAAGTTTCAAAGAGAAGTTTATTCCGCATATCAACATAATGAGACAATAAGTATATCAGCTCCAACTTCTGCTGGTAAGTCTTATATTCTTTGTACCCTTTTGTTGGAAGAATTAATCGAAGGTAATAAAAATATTGTATATGTTGTACCCACAAGAGCATTAATCAGTCAGGTTGAATCTGATTTAAAAGTATTATTGAAACAATATAATATTGATAATCAGGCAAATGTAACGACAGTGCCTCCTCAAGAAGATATTATAGAAGATAAATCTAATATTTTTGTTTTTACTCAAGAGCGTCTTCATTGGTTTTTATATGGGGGGGCTAATAACAAAATAGATATTCTTATTGTTGATGAAGCACATAAAATTGAAGATGGGAACAGAGGAATCTTACTTCAACAAAAGATAGAAGATGTTGTTAAAGCTAATTCTTCAATCAAGGTATTTTTTTCTAGCCCTTTTACATCAAATCCAGAAATTCTTTTGGATAATGTTATGAATAATAGCAGAAAGTGTATGGTCAATACACAATTTGTTGCTGTTAATCAAAATCTTTTATACGTTTCTCAAGTCCATAGAAAAATCAGAGAATGGCAAATCCATTTATGTACTATTGAGAAAACTATTTTGTTGGGGAGAATAATTATGACTGATCGACCTACAACTGAACGACATAAAATAGTTCATACTGCTTATCAAACATCGAATAAAGGTGGATGCCTTATTTATAGTAATGGGGCTGCGGATGCTGAAGATACTGCTACTTTGCTTTATGATTTACTACCAGAACGAGAACCGGACACAGAAATAACAGCCCTAGTTGAATTAGTGCAGAGCACTATTCATACTCAGTATGTTTTAGCTAGAGTTTTATCTAAAGGAATTGCATTTCATTATGGAAATATGCCCTTGCTCATAAGAAATGAAATCGAGCGATTGTTTTCCATAGGGAAAATAGAATATCTGGTGTGTACTTCAACTTTGCTGGAAGGTGTCAATCTTCCAGCAAAATCAATTATAATAAGAAAACCAACAAGAGGTCAAGGGAATCCGCTGAATCAAAATGATTTTTGGAATTTAGCAGGTAGAGCTGGTCGATTGGGAAAAGAGTATAGCGGAAATATCTTCTGTATCGAACCTTCAAAATGGAGTGTCCAGCCAGAACCAAATAAAACGAAACAAGAGATAAAACGAGCCTTAAATGTTATCGAAAATAAAGGTGAAGAATTATTGAACTATATTCGTCATGAGTCACCTAGACAAGATGCGGAAAAACGACCTGACTTAGAGTTTGCTTTTGGTTATTTTTATATAAGATATGTTTTGGAAGAAGAGACGGCACCTTTAAATCCATTTTATAACGAATTAATGACTGAATTATATTCTATTCAATCAAAGATCACATTACCAAGTTCTATCATAAAGAAAAATCCAGGTATATCGCCTCTTGCTCAACAGAAGTTATATAATTTCTTTACGGAGCATATTGATGAGATTGACACATTAATTCCAGTCTATCCCAATGATACTAACGCCTTTGAAGAATATAAAAATCTTATTGATATTATAGGACGTACTATTTCGTATTATCCACCTCAATTAAATGCTTCTAGAGCAATTTTGTTGATTAATTGGATGTCAGGAAAACCATTGTCATATCTTATTCGCAAAAGCTATGAATCTTACAAAAGAAATCATTATAATAAGAAACTTCCTGCGGTGATTAGAGAGGTAATGGAAAATGTGGAAAGTTTTGTCAGATATCAATTTGCAAAAGATTCAAGTTGTTATATTGATATACTTCGATATGTTCTCGAAATAAATAATAAGCAGGAACTGATGGAAAGTATTCCTCAGTTAAATCTTTGGTTGGAGTTTGGAGTATCTCAAAAGACCCATCTATCATTGTTGGCTTTAGGTTTAAGTCGCAATACTGTACTTGAATTGACTAAATACATTATATCTACAAAGAAATCAAAAGACGAATGTTTAGAATGGTTAAGGTCATTAGACCTTGATGAATTAGAATTATCTCCGATAATCATCGATGATATTAAAAAAGTGTTGTAGTATATAGTAGCATAAAAGTGTTGTTGTGAATAATTGAAAATGGATTTATGATTGTGCGAATAAAAAATTAAATTATGGCAAAGAACATAGAAATACGAAATAGTACAACAGAGTTTCTTATCTTTATGCTTGAAGGCAAAGAGGGTGGGATTCAAGTGATGTATAAGAATGAAACCATTTGGGCAACACAAAAGGCAATGGCACAGCTTTTTGATGTGGGAGTACCTGCAATTAGCAAACACCTTAAAAATATTTTTGAGAGTGGGGAGTTGGGCGAAGATTCAGTTATTTCCAAAATGGAAACAACTGCTTCGGATGGTAAGAATTATGATACGACTTTCTATAATCTTGATGCGATTATCAGTGTCGGTTATCGTGTCAATTCTGTTCGGGCAACCCAGTTCCGGTAGTGGTGTACATGTGTGCTTCGTCAGTTTGTCATCCGTGGTTATGTGATAGACAAGAAGCGAATGGAGAACGGTTCGTTTATCGGTGAGGATTATTTTGAGCATTTGCTTGCCGAGATTCGAGAAATATGATTGAGTGAACGTAGGTTCTATCAGAAATTGACATATATATGCTACGGCTATAGACTATAATAAGGACGCTCCGACAACTCGTCTTTTTTTCAAGAAGGTACAGAACAAAATGCACTATGCCGTACATGGGCATACCGCTGCGGAGTTGATTGTTGAACGAGCTAACGCAGATAAAGAGCACATTGGATTGACCACTTGGGAAAATGCTCCGAATGGAAAAATTGTCAAAACCGATGTGTCTGTTGCAAAAAAACTATTTACGAGAAAAAGAATTGGAAGAAATGGGCAGAATAGTCAATGCTTCGCTTGATATGGCAGAGAGTATGGCTATGCGTCATATACCAATGACAATGGAAGATTGGGCAAATCGAATAGACAAATTCATTAATCTATTTGATAGCCCGATATTGGTAAGCCCCCGATAAAGTACCCGTATAAAAAAGAATCGCTATAGCAAATCGAACA